>Ga0180219_1000035_pt1 | contig 250647 bp, 243 predicted proteins | sample eDN3rd30CBELigMG_FD_151338 | JGI IMG/M metagenome (GOLD analysis project Ga0180219, IMG submission 151338) | Enriched Miracle-Growth compost microbial communities from Emeryville, California, USA - eDNA 3rd pass 30_C BE-Lig MG (version 2)... ...
AGCGTGGGACACGAAGGCCTCCTGTGATGCGCGAGCGGTTCTTAGACAGCTCCACTCTCGCAACGGGAGGCCTTCGCCCGTCAGCAGATCACACGCGATTCACGCAACAACGTCCCTGGACATCACACCTAGCCCACTTCGCGGTCGCGCGTCGCCCCCTCTCAGGCGGCGAGCTGACGGTCTTCGCCGGCATTCCCGCGACGATCGCGGTCCTGAGCCGATACGAGGGCTGGGTCCTCGTCGCCGCGGGAGTCGTCTTCATCGTCGTCGTCGTGCTGCAGCGGCGTGCTCGGACTCCACTCGCAGCACGACCGCGGATCATCACGGCGCTCGCCCCGCCGCTCGCCGCGATCACGGTCCTGCCGGTCCTCGCGATCGGCTGGTGGCTCGGATACAACTACGTCAACTTCGGCGACCCGCTCGAGTTCGTCGTCGGCGGCTACTCCGCCTTCGCCCAGCAACAGGACCTCGTGGCGGGCGCAGAACTCTCGACCGCGGGCAACCTCGCCGCCTCGCTCACCGTGCTCGGTGGCTCGACCTGGCAGATCGCGGGTTGGGTCACCGTCGTGCTCGGCCTGGCCGGCGCGGCCTGGTTGATCGCGACGAACGGCTTCGGGACGAAGACGCTCGTCGCCGGAATCCTGCTGTCACCCTGGGTCTTCAACGCGGCCGCGCTCTATCTCGGTCAGACAGTGCTCCGCAACGAGTTCTCGGTACCGCCGGGACTGTTCAACGCCCGTTACGCGCTCACGGGCCTCGCATTCCTCGCGCTGTGCGCGGGGGTCGTGGTCCATGCGCTCGCCGCCGGCCGGCCGAGCCGGTACCTCGGCCGCTGGCGCGCCGTGGTGCTGCCGATCGCGATCGCTGCCGCGCTCGGGCAGTCGTGGTACATCGCCGCGGACCTGCCCGCGCGCTCGCCGATCTACGCCGAGGGCGAGCTGCAACAGCAGATCCGGTCCGTCGTGACGCCGGTGTGGGATGTGCTCGCGGAGGAGTACGACGGCAGCGGGATCCTCGTCGACGAGGTCTCGACCACGCTCCAGCTGCGCATGGCGATACCCATCGGGGACCTGACGATGCTCGCCTCGGGCGACCGCTTCGACGAGGCGCTCCTCGCGCCGACGAGGTACGTCGGATGGATCCTGGTCAATACGGCGGATCGCAGCGGCGAGTACCACCAGGACGCGATCCTCGATTCGATGCTCGAGCATCCGGAGAACTTCACCGCCTACCAGCCCGTCGCCCGAGCGGGCGATCTCGTCCTCTACCGTCTGGCGGTGCCGCGATGACTCTCACCGCGCCGATCGCCATCACCACCGGAGCCGACGTCGACCCGATCCTGTCGCGACTGCTGGAGCTCGTCCGGGTCGCCGACCAACCGACTCTCGCGCGGCTGAACCGCCGCAGCCAGCGGGACGGCACGACGCTCCAAGCCGAACTCATCGCGACCGATGCCGCTGACGAGCGGTCGGTGTACCGCGCCTTCGCCGTGTATTGGGGCGCACCCCTGATCGACCTCGCACGCGACCGCGTCGATGAGGCACTCCTGCGGCGTTCGCCGGTCGTCGAGCACGTCGCGCGCGGGTGGATGCCTTGGCGGCGGCACGGGGTGGCGTCGATGACGATCGCGACGACCGTTCAGCCGAGCGTCGAGCTGATCGCCGCAGCTCGTGCCGCCCACGGGGTCGACGTCGTCGACGTGCGGACGATCACACCCAACGACTTCGACGAGGTCCTCGCCGCAGCCTGTCGCGAGGAGCTGCTGTACTCGATCACCGACGCCCACGCGGACGAGCGCCCTGCGGAGTCGGCACGATCGGGGCTCGCCTGGTGGCAGAAGGCACTGCCGCTCGTCGCGCTGCCGCTCGTCATCGCAGCAGGCGCGGTGTGGCCGGCACCGGTGATCGTCACGGCGTTCTTCACCGCGAACGCGATCTTCTACGGGCTCGTCATGTTCAAGGCGTACCTCGGTCTGCGCGTGCCGCTCGAGATGCTCCGGCGTCGTGTCTGGCGTAGTGCGCTGCGGGCCGAGCGGCGTCGCGCGGGCCTCGCGGCGATGCCGAACGGGGATGTCAGGCGCACGCCGGACCACGAGCTCCCGGTCTACACGATTCTCGTCCCCGTATACCGCGAGGCGAACATCGTCCAGAAGCTCGTCGACAATCTCGGCCGGCTCGACTATCCGATCGCGAAGCTCCAGGTCCTCATCCTCCTCGAGGAGGACGATGAGGAGACCATCGCGGCGGCACGTCGCGCTGCACCCGCGCACTTCAGGATTCTCGTCACGCCGGACGGCCAGCCGCGGACGAAGCCTCGTGCGTGCAACTACGGTCTCGAGTTCGCCCGAGGCGAGTACGTCGTCATCTACGACGCCGAGGACCGCCCGGAACCCGATCAGCTGCGGGCCGCGGTCGCGGCGTTCGAGCTCAACGAGTTCGTGCGGACGCAGATCGATCCGTCGACGCCGCGGATCGGCTGCGTACAGGCGGCGCTCGCCTATTTCAATGCGGACTTCAACGTCGCGAGCCGCATGTTCGCGATCGAGTACGCGCACTGGTTCGACGCGATGCTTCCCGGCATGGACGGGACCGGGATCCCGATCCCGCTCGGCGGCACGAGCAATCACTTCCCGACCGCGCTGCTGCGTGAGCTCGGTGGTTGGGACGCGTACAACGTCACGGAGGATGCCGACCTGGGCCTGCGCATCTCGAATCGCGGTTACGCGGTCGGGACGATCGACTCCACGACGACCGAGGAGGCCTGCGCGGCCGTCGTGCCCTGGATCCGGCAGCGCACTCGCTGGATCAAGGGCTACATGATCACGGCCGCCGTCAATCTCCGCCATCCGATCTCGTTCCTGCGGCGCAGCGGCATCGGCGGTGCGATGAGCATGAGCCTGCTGATCGCGGGCACTCCGCTGTCGTTCCTGCTCTATCCGCTCTCGATCCTCTTCACGCTCGTGACCTGGCTCGGAGTCGAGTTCGGGGGATTCCGCTTCCCGGAGTGGGTGCTGCAGGTGTCGCTGCTCGTCATGGTCTTCGGGATGTCGATGCTCATCATCAGCTCGGCGGCGGTGGCCTGGCGGCGCTACGGTTGGCGGATCGCGATCTACGCCCCGCTGCTGCCCGCGTACTGGCTCCTTCACTCGATCGCCGCGTGGCGTGCCGCATATCAGGCATTGTTCGATCCGCACCGCTGGGAGAAGACCCCGCACGGCCTCGCCGACGACTACATGACCGAGCACGCCGAGGAAGCGACACGATGAGCGCCTCACGACTCGTCGCAACCGCCGCGCTCGTGACGGCGGCCGCTGTCTCGCTCTCGGGGTGCGCGCTGCTCGCGCCACCTGCCGCCACGGTCAGCGGCGCCCCTGCCACGCAGTCTTCTCCCCGGCCGCACCTCACCGTGCGGCTCGGCACGCTGCTGCCTGTCAGCGGCGTCGATGCGGCGGCCGGCGCCTCGACCCGGGCGGCTGTGCAGCTCGCGGTCGACGACGTCAATGCGGCGGATCTCGGGGTCACATTCGAGGTGGTCGACGCCGACTCGGGCACGCCCGGCGACGGTCAGGCGGTCGTCGGGGCGCAGGAGCTCATCGACGCCGGAGTCGATGCCGTGATCGGGCCGCGATCCTCGACGCAGGCGCTTGAGGTGTACGGGATGTTCGCCGACGCGGGGATCGTCGAGGTGTCGCCCGCGAGCACATTGCCGGCGCTGGGCACCGTCCCCGACTCCGGGTACTTCTTTCGGACCGTCGCCTCCGACGAGCTCCAGTCGAGGATCCTCGCGAATCGCATCCTCTTCGACGGCGCGACGACGATCGGGATCGTGCGGCAGGGGGACGCGGTCGATGTCGCACTCCAGGCCGGACTCGCGGAGACGCTCGCCGCAGCGGGTGCAGCGCTCGTCGCCGACCTCGTCGTCGAGCCGGGGCTCGAGGCGGAGGCGGTCCGAGCGCTGTTGGCGCAGGCTCCAGAGGCCATCGTGGTCATCAGCCGTCCGGACGGCTTCGAGCCGATCGCGGAAGCCCTCGCCGCGGAAGGCGTCGACTGGTCGCGGGTCTACGGGACCGACGCGAGTCTCGAGGCGTATCGCGACCGGCTGGACGTGACCGCGATCGAAGGGGCCGTCTTCAGCTCGCCCGGCGTCCTCGCCGATCGCGACCTCATCGCGGCGCTCCACTCGGTCGATCCGACGGTTCGGCACTACAACTACGCGCCGGAGGCGTACGACGCGGTCGTGCTCGTCGCGCTCGCCGCGCTGCAGGCTCGTTCCAGCGAGGGCTCCGCAATCCGTGATCAGCTCATCCGCGTCTCGCGCGGGCCCGGTGCCGTCGTCGAGCGCTACGAGGAGGGCGCGCGTCGCATCCTCGCCGGCGAGGAGATCGACTACGACGGCCTGAGCGGGCCGGTCGACTTCCTGCCGAACGGGGACATCGGCGAGGGATTCGTCTCGTTCTACCGCTACGACACGGGCAATGAGCTCGTCTGGATCGACCAGTCGCTCGGGGGCATCGATGTCCGCTGACACCACGACCGCGACGACCGCCCTCTGCGTCGATCTCGACGGCACGCTCCTCGCGAGCGACGTCCTCTACGAGACGGCCGCGCAGTATCTCGGTCAGAACCCGTTTCGCATCTTCCGCCTGGCATCGTGGCTCGCCAAGGGCAAGCGCGTGCTCAAGGAGCGGCTCGCCGAGCATGCGGTCCTCGATGTGACGGTGCTCCCGTACCGCACGGAGGTCCTCGAGCTCATTGCGACCGCCCGGGAGCGAGGGCGGCCGGTCTATCTCGTCACCGCCGCAGCGGGCGGGCCCGCACGAGCGATCGCCGCACACCTCGGGGTGTTCGACGGCGTCGTCAGCACCGACGCCGAACACGGAAACCTGTCCGGTGCGCGCAAGGCGGAGTATCTCGTGGAGCGGTTCGGCGACGGTGCCTTCGAATACGTGGGGGACTCGAACCGAGACCTCCCCGTATGGCGCGCCGCCGGGAGCGCGACCGCCGTGGGCGTGTCGCCCGGGACCAGACGAGAGCTCGAACGGGACGGGCGCGACGCGAGCTTCATCGACGTGCCCCGCGCCGGCTTCGGGACCTGGTTGCGGCAGCTGCGCGTGCACCAGGCTACGAAGAACCTGCTCGTCTTCGTGCCGATCCTGCTCGCGCACGAGTTCCTGTCCTGGGACCCGCTCTGGCGTGTGATCGTCATGTTCATCGCGTTCACCGTGCTGTCGTTCGGGACGTACGTCATGAACGACCTGCACGACCTCGAGAAGGATCGGCGGCATCCGGCGAAGCGCACCCGCCCCCTCGCGAGCGGGCTGCTGGGGATCCCCACTGCGACCGTGGTCGGCGTGGTGCTCATCGCCGTCGGGCTCGCGGCGAGTGCGATCCTCGGGTGGCAATCGCTCGCGATCCTCGTCGCATATCTCGTGCTCACCACGCTCTACTCGCTCGTCCTGCGCCGGGTGCTGCTCGGTGACGTGCTCGCACTCGCCGGTCTCTACACCATCCGCATCTTCGCGGGGGCGATCGCCGCAGACGTCGCCCTGACGATCTGGACAGTCCTCACCTCGGTCTTCCTCTTCTTCAGCCTCGCGCTCATGAAGCGGTACTCGGAGCTCGCCAAGTACGACCTGGAGACCTCGGGGGGCCGCGGATATCTGAAGCGCGACCGACCCGCGGTGCTCGCTGCCGGGATCACCTCTGGGATGATGGCGGTGCTCGTCATCGCGATGTACATCGACAGCGATGTCGCGCAGCAGTCGTACGGGACTCCGCAGCTACTCTGGGCGATCGTGCCGCTCGTGCTCTTCTGGATCACGCGGCTGTGGCTGCTGACGGAGCGCGGCGCGATGCACGACGACCCCGTCGCCTTCGCAATCGGCGACCGTGTGAGCCAGGCGGTGGCCGTGATCGCCGCGGCGATCGTCGCCACCGCGGCATTGGTCGGTCGGTGATGCGCATCGCGGTGCTGTACGCCGTCTTCGCGGCGATCGCGACCGGCGTGAACCTGTTGTCGCAGTGGGTCGTCGGCCTCGCCGTCCCCGGTGGCTGGAGCCTCTACGCGGGCATCGCTGTCGGCACCGCGATGGGGCTCGTCACGAAGTATCTCCTTGATCGTCGTTGGATCTTCCGCTTCCGTGCCCGGACGCAGCGGCACGAGGCCATGGCCTTTGCCCTCTACGGCGTTTTCAGCGTCGTGACGACGCTCATCTTCTGGGGCTTCGAGATCGGCGCTGATCTCCTGTTCCAGACCCCGGCCGCGAAGTACACCGGGGCCGTCATCGGCCTCGCGATCGGCTATTTCGCCAAGTACTGGCTCGACCGGTCGTATACCTTCGGTCCTGCGCGCAGGGCGGAGGAGTCGTGACGAAGGTCAGCTCCTGGGGTCTGCTCAGCCACCATGAGCACGAACTCGTGCCGGTGTTCGACCGGCAGGGCGCGCGTAGCGCGATCACCGGGCAGGGCAGTCCCGGGCTCGCTGTGGGACTCGAGCGCAGCTACGGCGATGTCTCGCTCAATGGCGGAGGGCGGCTCTGGGATCTCCGCGGGATGGACCGGTTCATCGACTTCGATGAGGAGACCGGGTTGCTGCGCTGCGAGGCGGGCGTCACGATCGCGCAGGTCCAGGAGATCTTCTCCGTGCGCGGCTGGATGATGCCGGTCACGCCTGGGACGCGATTCGTCACCATCGGCGGCGCCATCGCCAACGACGTGCATGGCAAGAACCATCATCGCGCCGGCTCGATCGGCAATCACGTCAGGGCGATCACGCTGCTGCGCACCGACGGCACGGTCATCGAGTGCTCGCCCGCGCTCGAGCCGGAGTGGTTCGCTGCGACCGTCGGCGGGCTCGGGCTGACCGGCGTGATCCTCGAGGCGAGCATCACCTTGAAGCGCACAGGCGGTCCGTGGATCGATGCCGAGGACATCCCCTTCGAATCGCTCGAGGAGTTCTTCGCGATCTCGGCTGAGTCGGATTCGACCCACGACTACGCGGTCTCCTGGATCGACGTCACCACGGATGGCGGTCGTCGTGGCATCTTCACCCGTGGCACGACCGCCGTCGACCAGTCCGGCGTCGCGCCGCGCGACCGGTCCGCGCCCTTCCCCTTCACGCCCCCGGTCTCGCTCGTCAACTCGCTGAGCGTCCCGGTCTTCAACCGCGCCTACTTCCGTCGGAAGTCGCGTCGTGCGCGGCGGCGGCGGGAGCACTACCGTCCTTTCTTCTATCCGCTCGACGCGATCCCGCACTGGAATCGGATGTACGGCCCGCGGGGGTTCCACCAGTATCAGAGCGTGGTGCCGCACCGCGACGCGCTCGAGGCGACCCGGGAGATGCTCGGCGAGATCGCTCGATCCGGGCTCGGCTCGTTCCTCGGCGTGCTCAAGACCTTCGGCGATGTCCCGCCGGTGGGGATGCTGAGCTTCCCCATGCCCGGGGTCACGTTCGCCCTCGACTTCCCCGAGCGCGGCGATGGGACGGATGCGCTCTTCGCGAGGCTCGACCGGATCGTCGCTGATGCCGGTGGTCGGCTCTATGCCGCGAAGGACGCCCGCATGCCCCGCACGATGTTCGATGCCGGATACCCGGCACTCGGGCGATTCCGGGAGCACATGGACCCGGGGCTGAGCTCGGAGCTGTCCCGTCGACTCGTGGAGGAAACCGCATGAGCGCGCCGGATCGGATCGTCATCGTCGGGGGGACCTCGGTGATCGCCGTGCGCGCCGCGCGCCGCTGGGCAGAGGCGGGCACGACACGCCTGCGCCTCGTGGGGCGCGATCTCGGCAAGCTCGAGGCGGTCGCGGCGGATCTGCGGCTGCGCGCACCGGAGCTCGAGGTCGACTGCGCGGCGCTCGATCTCACGGATCCTGTGGCCGCGGCAGCGGCGATCGCGGATTCGATCGAGCGTCTCGTCCCCGACGTCGTGCTCATCGCCCACGGGAGCATGCACGAGCAGTCGGAGATGCAGCGCGATCTCGTGCTCGCTGCGGATCAGCTGATCTCCGGCGGGGTCTCGCCGGTGCTCTGGCTGGAGGGCTTCGCCGATGCGATGCACTCGGGCACCATCGTCGCGATCGGCTCTCCCGCCGGGGACAGGGGCCGCGCGCGGAACTATCTCTACGGTGCTGCGAAGGCGATGCTCGAACACGCCGTGCAGGGCCTGCAGCATCGGGCTGCGCAGTCCGGCGGTCCGCGGATCGTACTCGTCAAGCCGGGTCCCACCCGCTCCCCGATGACCGCGCACCTCGACACGAGCCGAATGGCCGAGCCCGACGCCATCGCTGTAGGGATCGTGAGGGCTGCTGTGACAGGTCGCCCAGTGGTCTATGTGCCCGGAATCTGGCGCTGGATCATGCTCGTGGTGCGCTCGCTCCCGCGCGGGGTCTTCCACCGCACCCGATTCTGACCGCGCGTTCGCTAGCGTGGGGGTGTGGTGGGGGCTGCGGCGGCTCGGGTCGCGATGGTCGACGATCATGCGGTCGTCGCGATGGCGGTGCGCGGGCTCGTCGAATCCGACCCCGAGCTCGAGTTCGTCGGGTATGCGGAGTCCGTCTCGGACCTCTTCCGCAAGGTCGGGCCCGCCGATCTCGTCATCCTCGACCTGCGGCTGCGCGACGGCTCGGAGGCGGTGCAGAACGTCGCGCGGATCCGCGGCTGGGGCGCGCAGGTCATCATCCTGACGAGCGGCGAGGACCCGTATCTCGTCCGCGAGGTGTCCCGCGCCGACGTCCTCGGCGTCGTGCGCAAGTCGGCGCCGCCCGCGACGATCCTCGCGGCGATCGCGGCCGCCGCGCGCGGCGAGTCGATCGCGACCGCGGAGTGGGCGGCGGCGCTCGACACCGACCCGGAGATCGAGAGCGCGCCGCTCACGGCGAGAGAACGCGAGGTCCTCGCCCTGTACGCGTCGGGGCTCGGCGCGAAGCAGGTCGCGAGCCGGCTCGGGGTCTCCGAGAACACGATCGACGACCATCTGCGTCGAATCCGCGCGGTCTACCACTCGATCCAGCGGCCCGCGAACACGAAGGTCGAGCTCTACCAGCGCAGCGTCGAGGACGGGTTCCTGCCGGGGCCGACGGCGGGATGAACGGGCGCCGCGACGAGCTGTGGCTGCGCCGCGCACTGCTCGGGGCGGTCGGGGCGATGGACCTCGCGGCGATCGCCGCGACGCAGACGGTGGTGGGTCGGATCGATCCGCTCGCGCTGCCCCTCTGGTACCACGTCCTGCTCGCCGGCTGCTATCTGGTGCCCGCCGTCGTCGCGATCCTCGCCCTGTTCGGCGGCTTCGTCGCGGTCCGGCGGCTCACGATCGTCGCGTTCGTCGCCTCGGTCGTGCCGCCCGTCGTGCTCCTCGTGCTCGTCGTGCTCGAGCCGTCCCGGACCGGGCAGCTGCCGTGGATGGTGAGCTCCTCGGCGTCGGCCGCGGCGGCCGCGGCGATCGTGTGGGGCCCACGGGTCGCGTGGTTCGTGCTCGGGGCGCTCACGGCGGTGATCTGGACGCTCAGCGGGCTCGTCGGCGACCTCATCCCGAACCGCGTGGCGAACGACACCCAGGTGCTCGTCATCTCGATCGCGATCATCGCCCTGAGCGTCGCGCTCATCCGCAGCGGCCGCGCGATCGACGAGGCGAGCGGCTCGGCGCTCGCGTCGGCCGAGCGGCGGGCGGCGGCGCAGGCCCGCCAGGCGGCGGCCGAGCGCACCCGCGTGATCGTGCACGACGACGTGCTCGCCTGCCTGCTGCTCGCCGCGCGCGGCATCCCGCGGTTCGATCGCCTCGTCGCGGAGCAGGCGGCCCTCGCCGCGGAGCGCGTGCGCTCGCTCGCCGAGCCGGAGCTCGCCGAGGACGTGCCGCTGGCGGACCTCGTCGACCGGCTCCGGGAGGTCGCGCGCGTCGAATCGCCCGACGTCGCGTTCTCCGCCCGCATCGTCCGGCACGCCGTCGGCGAGGTCCCGAGTCGGGCCGCCGTCGCGATCGTCGCGGCGGCCCGTCAGGCCCTTGCGAACAGCGCGCGGCACGCGCCCGGCGCTGCGATGTCGCTCATCCTCTTCGGCCGGCGCGACGGGGTGCGAGTCGTCGTGCAGGACGACGGCCCGGGCTTCGATCGGGACGCGATTCCGCCGGATCGGCTCGGGGTGACGGGGACGATCCTCGGCCGGATGCGCGCCGTCGCCGACTGCGAGGCCGGCATCGAGTCGGGCGCGGGCAACGGCACGATCGTGACGCTCGGCTGGCGAGACCCGCGGGACTCGGGCGGCGGTGCGGCCGACGACGACGTCGTGACCGCGCCGGTGCCGGCCCGGAGGCTCGCGCCCGACATGCGCGTCGCACTCGTCATCGCGGTCGTCGCCGAGCTCGCCCTCGCCGTCTATGCGACGACCGTCGTCGCCTATCCGCTCGTCCCGATCGCGGGGATCCTCGCGGTCGGCGCCTCGCTCGCCGCGATGGGCTGGCGGCCGCTGCGGCTGCCGGGCGTCGGGCGCTCCGTCTGGTCGGCTGCCTTCGCCGTCGCCGCATGCCTGCTCATCGCGGTCGGGGACCCGGCCGAGTACCGGCTCGTCGTCGGCTGGACGGCGAACGCCGGCGTGTTCGTGATGGTCGTGCTCGCCATGCGCGGGCGGCCGTTCATCGCGCTCGGCGGCATCGTCTCCGGCATCGTGCTCGGCGGGATCGCCTCGCGCGCGCAGGGGGTGTCCGTCGTCGACGTCGTCTCCGTGCTCGCCCGACCCGCGATCGTCGGGCTCGGGGCCGTCGCCGTCGTGCTGCTGCTCGGCTGGCTCAGCCGCCGGGCGGCACGGATCCGGGCCGACGAGGTCGAGGCGGCGCGGACGCACGCCTGGCGGGGGGCCGAGCGCGCGGAGCTACTGGAGCGCGTCGGCCGGCTCGACGCCCTCATCGGCCGCACCCTCGATCGACTCGCGACGGGCGAGCCGCTCGGCGAGGAGGAGCGGCGCGAGTGCGCGCTCCTCGAGGGGGCGCTGCGCGACCTCTACCGGGGTGCGCGGCTGTCCCGCGAGCCGCTCGTGTCGGCGACGCGACGCGCCAGGGCCCGCGGCATCGACGTCGTGCTCTTCGACGACGCGCCCGGTGAGCCGATCGGCGACGCGGAGCTCGACGAGATCGCGGTGTGGATGTCGCGGGCGCTCGACGGGGTGCGGGAGGGCGGCTTCACGGGGCGGATCCTCCCCGCGGACCGGCCGGGCCGGGCGAGCGCGGCGTCGGAGGACGGGGCAACGCTTTTCCGTGGCTGAGGCCCCTCCTCCTTCCTGGGGCGCGCTCATAGCGTCGAGACATGGTCCTCCTCGACATCGATCCCGCCGGTGCTCCCGCCCACGCCGTCCCGCTGTCGGACGCCGTGGCGGGGGAGGTCGACCACCTGCATGCGATCGGCTTCGACGTCGCGCTCGCCGACCCCGACCCGCGCTATCTCCTTGACGCGCAGGTGCAGCACCGGGTGACGACGGCGATCGAGGAGCGGGCGGGGACCGAGGGCTTCGTGCCGTGGCTGTTCGACGAACGCGTGCACCCGTCGGGCGCAGCGTGGCACGGCGTCGCGAAACGCGCGATCGCGCTCCACACGCTCTACCACGTCGGCGATCTCGACCGGCCGGCCGAGGGCATCGACGCCGGCTGCTTCGACGAGCCGCTCTTCGCGGACGGGCGCGCGTCGGCGCGGGATCTCGTCCGGGCGGAGCAGCCGGGGGAGCGCGGCGAGCGGATCCTGCAGCGTTACGACCGCTTCCTCGCCGCCGGGCCCATGTCGGATGGGGAGGACGAGTACGGGCTCGACTCGCGCGCCTACCTGACGGGCGTCATCGATGCGCACGCCGTGCGCACTCGGGGGCAGGCGGCGAGGGCGATGCTGGCGGAGCACTTCGCGGGGGCGGAGCGGCCGCTGCGGTTCATGAGCATCGCGTGCGGGGCGGCGGGGCCGATCCTCGACTACGTGCACGAGGCCGTGGGGGACGGGGTCGTGGTCGACGAGCTGATGTTCGTCGACCACGACCCGCTCGCGCTCGCGACGACGACGGCGCTCGCGCGCACCGCCGGCCTCGGCGAGATCGTGCGCCCCGTCCGCAAGAACCTGCTGAAGACGGCGCCGGCTACCTACGTGTCCGGCCAGGTCGACATGGTCGACCTCCTCGGGGTCTTCGAGCATCTGCCGAGTGGCCGGATGGGCCACCGGGTCGCGAGCACGGTCCTCGCGGCCGCGGCCGAGGTCGTGCGTCCGGGCGGACTCATCCTGCTCGGCAACATGCTCGGCGAGCGTCCGCAGCAGCGCTTCTTCGACAGCGTCTGGCCGAGGCTGTCGCAGCGCACGATCCGCCAGGTGCTCGCGCTCGCCGCGGAGGCCGGGTTCCCCGCGCACCTCGTCAAGGTCCGTGTGCCGGCGCGCGAGGGCGTCTACGCGGTGTACGGCCTCACTGTGCCGGAGCAACGTGGTCGTTCGGTGCGGGAGAACGTCATGCAGCGGGCGATCGGCAAGGCCCTCTTCTCGAGGCTCCCGGAGTACTGATCCGTCTCGCGGCATTGCGGTCCGGGTCCGGAGCGCCCACCCTGTTGGCATGTCGTTCGATCGCGTCGTCACTGGACATCAGCCCGACTTTCCCGCTCGCACCGCCGACCAGGGCGGCTTCGGCTACGCGAAGCACCAGGTGACGCAGAAGGCCGGCAACCAGCTGCAGGTGTCGTTCATGGAGATCCCGCCCGGCAGGTCGGCGTTCCCGTACCACTGGCACGAGGGCGTGACCGAGGCGTACGTCATCCTGTCGGGGCGCGGCAGGGTGAGGACGCCGGACGCCGAGTTCGACGTCGCACCCGGCCAGGTCGTCGTCTTCCCGCCGGGTCCGGCGGGCGCCCACCGCATGACGAACACGGGCGACGAGCCGCTGCGCTACGTCGACCTCGACACGACCGCCGACCCCGACGTCTGCCACTATCCGGACTCCGGCAAGAGCGCGAAGATCTCCTCCCACGGCACCGCGATCTGGCGCGATGCCGACGAGGTCGGCTACTACGACGGGGAGCCGGACGCCTGACCCGTCACGGGGTGGTAGAGTGGATGACCGCGACGCGGGGTGGAGCAGTTCGGTAGCTCGCTGGGCTCATAACCCAGAGGTCGTCAGTTCAAATCTGGCCCCCGCAACGAAAGAGAGGCCCGGAATCACTGGATTCCGGGCCTCGTCCTTTTGCGCTGGGGTATCCGCGAGGGTGCGGCGATCACCCGGCCGCGCGCCGATATCCTGGCCCGCGGTGACCTCGGCGACGGGAGCGGACATGAGCAGCAGCACCAGGCGGACGCCCGAGGTCTATCAGCGCAACGCGCTCGCGCCGGGACTGCTCGCCGCGGTCGTGCTCCTCGCGGGGCTGCTCCTCATCGGGAACGAGTGGTTCACCGCGGTCCGCTACGTCGTCGCGATCCTCGCGCTCATCGTCGCCTGGTTCGCGGTCCAGGGGCGTCAGTGGTGGTGGCTCATCGCGTTCCTGCCGATCGCGGTGCTCTGGAACCCGGTCTACCCCTTCGCCTTCAGCGGCACGCTCTGGCTCGCCGGCCAGGTGGTCGCCGCGGCGGTCTTCGTGATGGCCGGGGTGCTCATCAAGGTCAAGCGCGAGTGATCGGCGAGCACGTTTCTCGGGTGTGAGGGCCGAACTCGACGCTCACACCCGAGAAACGTGCGCTTCGTCGGCGCAGCGGCGATCCGCGGGGCGCGGCGGCGAGCACAGCGAGTTCGGAGGCGCGTCCCACGCGAGCCATAGCCGCGGCATCCGCCCGTCATAGGGGAGCCGGCTTGCCTTGAGGCATGGCGGCGAAGGACATGGGCGACGGCAGGGGTCGCAGCCGGCGCAAGCGGCTCAAGGTCGCGCTCATCAGCGCGGGCCTCACCGTCGCGGTCGTCGTCAGCGGCGGGGCGGCGTGGGCGCTCGACCGCTTCGTCATCCAGCACGTCGAGATCGCCGACGTCGCCGCCTACGAGGCGGAGCACTCGAGCGTCGCCGTCGACTCCGAGTCGGACGATGCCTCCGACGAGCAGGAGGCCGTGCTCACCGACTCGAGCTACTCCGACGGCGACGTCTCGATCGAGATCTCGAAGGTCCAGACCGGCACCGGCCGCGACACCGTCACCTACTACGTCGCCGACGTCGTCCTCGCCGACGCGACCGTGCTGCGCTCCGCCTTCGCGGACAACGCCTTCGGGGAGAACATCACCCAGCTCGTCAGCGAGATGGCGGCCGAGCACGGCGCGGTGCTCGCGATCAACGGCGACTACTACGGCTTCCGCAGCGACGGCATCGAGATCCGCAACGGCGTGATCTATCGCGACGCGCCTGCGCGGGAGGGCATCGCGTTCTACCTCGACGGCAGCGTCGAGGTCTACGACGAGACGACGACGTCCGCGCAGGCGCTGCTGGATGCGGGCGTGTGGAACACGCTCTCCTTCGGGCCGGCGATCGTCGAGGATGGCGCGGTCATCGACGGCATCGACTCGGTCGAGGTGGACACGAACTTCGGCAACCACTCGATCCAGGGCGACGAGCCGCGCACCGCGGTCGGCGTCGTCTCCGCCAACCACCTCGTCTTCGTCGTCGTCGACGGGCGGGAGCCCGGCTACAGTCGCGGGGCGAGCCTCGAGGAGCTCGCGGAGATCCTCATCGGCCTCGGCGCGCAGACCGCGTACAACCTCGACGGGGGCGGCTCGTCGGAGATGTGGTTCGCGGGCGAGGTCGTCAATCGTCCGTCGAACGGCGGCGAGCGGGCCACCTCCGACATCCTCTACATCGCCGGGGCGTCGTCGTGATCGTGCTCATCCCGTCGCTCGAGCCGACCGCGCGGCTCGCGGAGCTCATCCGCGGGCTGCGACGCGAGGCGCCCGGCATCGGGATCCTCGTCGTCGACGACGGCAGCGGTTCCGGCTGGGACGCGGCGTTCTCCGACGCCGCCGACGCGGGCGCGGAGATCCTCCGGCTGCCGAGCAACGCGGGCAAGGGCGCGGCGCTCAAGGCCGGCTTCGCGCGCATCGCCGCGGCGCACCCCGGCGAGGCCGTCGTCACCGCCGACTCGGACGGGCAGCATACGGTCGCCGACATCCTCGCCGTGGGGCGCACGCTCGAGCAGGACGATGGCGCGCTCGTCCTCGGAGTGCGGTCGTTCACGGGCGGGGGCCGCAGCAGGCCGCCGTGGCGCAGCCGCTTCGGCAACGCCGCATCGCGGGCGCTCTTCCGCCTCGCCGCGGGCGTCGCCGTCTCCGACACGCAGACGGGGCTGCGCGGGGTGCCGGCGTCGCTGCTGCCCCGGCTGCTCGCCATCCCGGGCGAGCGCTTCGAGTACGAGCAGCGGGTGCTGCTGCAGTGCGCGCGGGATGGCGTGCCGATCCGCGAGGTCGCGATCGAGACCGTGTACCTCGAGGGCAACTCGGGCAGCCACTTCCGCCCGCTCGTCGACTCGGTGCGGGTGCTGCTGCCGGTCGCCGCGTTCGCGGCGTCGTCGTTCCTCGGCTTCCTCGTCGACGCCGCCGTGCTCTTCGCACTCTACGCGATCACGGGCTGGCTCATCCCGTCGATCGTCGCGGCGCGCCTCGTCAGCGCGAGCGTCAACTTCGCGGTCAACCGCCGCTACGTCTTCCGCGGGCCGCGCTCGGGCCGCGTGCGCCAGGCGCTGCGCTACGCCCTGCTCGCGGGGGTGCTGCTCGCGTCGAACATCGTGTGGATGCAGGCTCTCACGTCGTTCGGCGTGCCGATCGTCATCGCGAAGGTCGTGACGGAGTCGGTGCTCTTCATCACCAGCTACCGCTCCCAGCGCAGCTTCGTCTTCGCCCAGCCGGGGCAGAACGCGATCGCCCCGCTCACAGCCGTTCCCGCGCGTACCGCGTGAGCGCGTCGCGCACGAAGCCGGCTCCGGTCTCGCCACCGTAGTTCGCGGCGAACCTCGGGTCGGCCGCGTACATCGTCGCGAGCCCCGTGACGTAGGCGGCGCGGGTGCTCGGGTCGGCCGCCGGGGTGCCGGGGATCCCGGCGAGCCAGGCGACATGGCGTTCTGCGAGGGCCTGCGCGGCCTCGCCGTGCGGGTCCGCGCCGGAGCCGGCGAGCGCGATCCAGTCGGCGTTGAGGGCCTGCAGCCGGCGCTGCCACTCCGCCCGCTCGGTGGGGCTCTTCGCCTCCCACCACTGCGTGCTCCGCGCGTAGGCGTCGGCGCCCCAGCGGCGCTCGACCTCCTCCCGGTGCTCGGTGTGGTCGAATCCGTCGAACATGGTCTCCATCGTGATGTCTCCTTCGTGGTCGAGTGCGGCGAGGGTGTGCTCGATCGAGCCGATCCGCCGCCGGATCCGGTCCTGCTCCTCGCGGAGCCAGTCGACGTGCGTCCGCAGCGCCGACGCGGTGTCGGTCTGCCGGGCGAGCACGTCGGCGATGACCGGCAGGCTCAGCCCGAGCTCGCGCAGCAGCAGGATGCGCTGCAGCCGGACGAGCGAGTCCCGGTCGTAGTACCGGTACCCGTTATCCCCGATGCGGGCCGGCCTCAGCAGTCCGATCGCGTCGTAGTGGCGCAGCGTGCGGCTCGTCGTGCCGGTCGCGCGGGCGACCTCCTGGATCGAGAACTCCATCGCAGCGCTCCTCCCGGCTCCGTCTCGTGCCTGCGGAGACGATGCTAGGAGTTGACGCTACGTCAAGGTCAAGTCGGGATCGCGGTCGTGATGAGGAAGTGCTCGGAGATGACGTTGAACAGGTTCGTGAGGACCGACTGCACGGCGATCGCGAGCAGCAGCAGGCCGAACACCCGCGTGAGGACCTCGAGGCCGGCGGGCGTGAGGACGCGCGCGATCCAGGGACCCGCCGCATAGATCGCCGCGACCGCGCCGCCGACGACGATGCACAGGCCCGCGCCGACCGTCCACTCGAGCCACTCGTCGTAGCCGTGGGCGAACGTGATCGCGAGCGCGATGGCGCCCGGACCGGCGAGCAGCGGGATCGCGAGCGGGACGACGACGGGGGAGCGGCTGCCGGCGTCCACCGTGAAGGACGATGACTTCGCGGTCACCATCGACCAGGCGACCGCCCCGATGAGCAGCCCTCCCGCGATCTTGAACGAGTCGATGTGGATGTCGAAGATGTCGAGCAGGAACTGGCCGGCGAGCAGCGCGACGACGAGCACGACCGCGACCGCGAGTCCGACGAAGACGGCGGTGCGACGCTGGCGTCCCGGCGTCATGCCCGCGGTCAGGCCGAGGAAGATCGGCAGCGTGCCGATCGGGTTGGTGATCGTCAGGAGGCCGATGAGCGCGGTCACGAGCGAGGTGACGCTGAGGTGCGCGTCGACGGGCACGAGATCGATGGCGTCCATTTGGCTGAAAACCTAGCGGCTCGCCGCTCAGTAGGCCCAGCGGGTCCGGGCGACGATCTCGTCGTCGCTCGCGCCTCGCAGCAGCTCGGCCTCGACCCGGCGGACGGCGCAGAACGCGATGAGGCGGTCCTCGCCGAGCGCCAGGCGCAGCGCATCCGAGCGCTCAAGCGCGTCGACGGCGGCGTCGACGGACTCGGGCAGGCGCGGCGGCGCGCTCGCGGTGCTGGCCGGGTCGCCGGTCACCGGCTCCGGCAGCGTCGCGCCCGACTCGATGCCCGACAGGCCGGCGGCGATGAGCGCGCCGACCGCGAGGTACGGGTTGGCGGCGAGGTCGAAGGACTTGACCTCGAGGTTCGCGGTGCGCGCCTCGGTACCGGCGAGCCCGGGGACGAGCCGCAGCGCCGCCTCCCGCGCCTCCACGCCCCAGGCCTGGTGCGCCCCGGCCCAACGGGAGGGCCGGAGCCGCAGGTGGCTCGCGACGCCCGGCGAGCCGATCGCGGTGAGTGCGGGCAGCTCCTCGAGCACGCCCGCCGCGAAGCGCTCCGCCTCGGCGGTCATGCCGGCCGGCCCCGAGCCGCCGGCGAAGAGGTTTCGTCCGTCCCGGTGGATGCTGAGGTGCACGTGACCGCCGTTGCCGATCGATCCCGGCATGACGTTCGGCGCGAAGGACGCCGCCATGCCGTGGGCGAGCGCGACCGCGCGGATCGTCTGGCGCACGAGCACGCTCGTGTCCGCGGCGTCGACCGGCGGCTCGGGGCCGACCGAGACCTCGAACTGGCCGGGGCCCGCCTCGGGGTGCAGCTGCTCGACGGCGACGCCCTGCGCGTCGAGGGCGACGAGGAGGTCGCGGCAGAATCCGGCGGCGTCGACGAGCCGGTCCATGCCGTAGCCGGCGCCCGTCGTGACGGGGACGAAGTCGGGCAGTGCGTCGCGACGCCCGAGCGAGAACTCGATCTCGAAGCCCATGAGCGCGGCGAGGCCGAGCGCGTCGAGGCGCTCGGTCATCTCGCGCGCGAAACCGCGCTGGTCGATCGGGTGCGGCCTGCCGTCGAGCCCGACCCGGTCCGCGGGCGCCCACGCCCACCCGGGCGAGGCGTGCAGCGCGACGAGCCGGGCAGGATCGGGGATGAGGCGCAGGTCGCCGTCGGGGGTCGCGAGCGGACTGCCGGGCGCCATCGAGTCGTCGAGGAGGAAGGCGTCGAACGACGGCGAGGCGCCGACGCCCTCGCGGACGACCGTGGCGAGCCGGTCGAGCGGGACCGACTTGACCCTCGTGATGCCGGTGTTGTCGACGAACGTGATCGCGACACCGACGACGCCTGCCCCGCGGACCTCTTCGACGCGTGCGGCGAGATCGAGCGTCCCGGTCATCCGCGGGGGCGCTTCGGCTTCGGCAGCGGCACGAGCGCGGTCGTCTCGACGATCGCCTCCCGGATCCAGTCCCCGTCGTCGAGGAGCTCGACCGGGATGCGCCAATAGTCCTTCGACCCGCGGTAGATGGGCCCGCGAAGCTCCGGGACGAGGCGCTCGTCGCGGTACTCCGTGATCTTGAGGCCGAGGATCCCGTCCGTGACGAACGCCGGGATGCGCTCGTCGAGGTAGAGCGCGTACTCGCCGAACATCCTGCGGGCCGTGACCGGCAGCGGCTCGAGCCGGTCGAGGATCGCGGCGATCTGCTCGGGCGTCGTGGCCACGGCGATCAGCGCCCGAGCGCCCGGCTCGCGAGCTCGGCGAACTCCGGCAAGCCGAGCAGTTCGACGAAGATCGCCGCCTCGCGCCGCATCCGCTCGGAGGTCGTCTCCTCGGGCGCATGCAGCAGGGCGCGGGTCGCGCGCACCGCCTCGCGGGGGAGCGCGGCGAGGCGGTTCGCGAGCGCGAGCGCGGCGTCGACGTGCCCGCCGGCCGGCACGACGTTCGTCAGCAGGCCGGCCTCGAGCGCCGCGCGGGCCGAGGCCGGCCGCCCGAGCAGCAGCAGGTCGGCGGCGAGCCGCGTCCCGGCGACCCGCGGCAGCAGCAGGCTGCTCGCCGCCTCGGGGACGACGCCGAGCGAGACGAAGGGGTACGAGAGCACGGCGGTCTCGTCGGCGACGGCGAAGTCGCAGTGCAGCAGCATCGTCGCGCCGATGCCGACGCAGTCCCCGTGGATCGCGGCGATGAGCGGCACCCGCACCTCGACGAGCGCGCGCAGGAAGCGGAACACCGAGGAGTCCTCGCCCGTCGGTGGGTCGTGGAGGAAGTCGACGAGGTCGTTGCCGGCGCAGAACGACCGGCCCTCGCCCGAGATGACGACGGCCGCGATGCCGGGGTCGGCGTCCGCCTCGCGGATCGCGGTGCAGAGCGTCTCGTACATCGCGCGGGTCAGCGCGTTTCGCTTGTCCGGCCGGGCGAGCACGATGCGACGCGTCGCCCCGCTCGTCTCGATCCGGACGAGGGCGTCGTCGCCCGTGCTGCTCGCGTTCATCGGCCTGATGCTACTCGGCGGGCAGAACGCGATGAACAGCCCCTGCCCAGGTCGGTGCGTCAGACTCGCCGGGAGCCGCCGCCATGGCGCCTCCCGGACGACGGCCAAGTACCCGGTGGACGACAAGACTTGCCATGGGAGCCAGTCATGCTGTCCTGGATCGTCCTCATCGTCTCCGGTGTCCTCGAGGCCGTCTGGGCGACGGCACTCGGCAGGTCCGCCGGGCTCACGCGGCTGTGGCCGTCCGTCGTCTTCGGCGTCGCGCTCGTGGCGAGCATGGCGGGTCTTGCCTACGCGATGCGCGAGATCCCGACCGGGACGGCGTACGCGGTGTGGGTCGGGATCGGCGCGGCGCTCACGGTGATCGTCGCAATGGTGAGCGGCGCCGAGCCGGTCGGCCTCGTCAAGGTGCTGCTCATCATCGGCCTCGTCGGCTGCGTCATCGGGCTCAAGCTCGTCGGCGACGCGGGGCACTAGGACGTGTCTCTGACGTTGTTCGCGCGAAGTGCGATCTTGTTTCGGGCTGAGGAATCGTCGCCGGGCTGAGGAAGCACGCCGGACTTCTCAGCCCGAGCCCGAAATCTCAGCCCGCGACAGGGATGCCGCGGGGATCGGGAGACACGCCCGAGACGTGTCAGCGCGGCGCGGGGACTCCCGCGAGCAGCTCCCGGTACGCCTCGCCGACGTCGGTCGAGCGCGCGAGCGGCGCGCCCTGGCCGAGCCAGAGGGAGAGCAGCTCGCCGACGTCGCGCCTCGCGGCCTCGGCGCGGAACTGGCCGGTGAGCCAGTTCTGCGCGGGGAAGCGGGCGACCGCGTTCTCCGCCTCGATGCGCCGCACCGCCCGGTTCGGCACGCCGCGCGACAGCCGGCCGCTCATCGCGCGGGTCAGCACGGTGCCGTGCGCCGGGGTCGTCGCGATCGCCTCGCGGTGCGCGGGCGTCGCGGCCGACGGCGCGGTGCGCAGGAAGGCGGTCCCGACCTGGACGCCGTCCGCGCCGAGCGCGAAGGCGGCGGCGACGCCCCGCCGGTCGGCGATCGCACCCGCCGCGATGACAGGGACGTCGACGGCGTCGACGACCTGCGGCACGAGCGCGAACGTCCCGACGAGCGACTCCTCCGCGGGCCGGAGGAAGGAGACGCGGTGGCCGGCGGCCTCGAAGCCGGTCGCGACGATCGCGTCGACGCCGCCGGCGGCGAGGGCGACCGCCTCGTCGACGGTCGTCGCGGTGCCGACGACGCGGATGTCCGCCGCGTGAGCGCGGGCGACGAGCTCGGGCGAGGGCACGCCGTAGACGAGGCTGAGCACGGCCGGTCGGGCCTCGATCGCGGCGTCGAGCTGCTCGTCGAAGTCGGGCAGGAAGCGCGCGGGCAGCGGCGGGACGCTCATCGTGAGCTCCTCGAAGAGCGGGGCGGCGGCGGCCGTCGCGGCGTCGAAGCCCTCGTCGAACTCGGCGTCGAGCGGGGTGATCTCATCCCCGGTCGGGAGCCACAGGTTGAGGGCGAACGGGCGCTTCGTGAGGAAGCGTATCGCCTCGGCCGCCTCGTGTATGCGCTGCGCGGTATATCCGTAGAGGCCGTAGCCGCCGAGGCCCCCGAGCTCGCTCACGGCGGCGGTCAGCTCCGCCGAGGACAGTCCGCCGAATGCGCCGAGGACGATGGGCGCCTCGACGCCGAAGAGCTCCTGCACGCGCCTAGCGCTCGTCATCCTCGTCCTCCCGGTCGATGGGCCTGCCGCAGCGCCAACACGCGTCCGCGCTCGATTCGGCGAGCGCGCCGCACTCCGCGCAGACGCGGTCGAGCCAGCAGACGGCCTCGCCGCCCACGTCGGTCACGAGCCGCCGCCGAGGAGGTCGCGGAGCACGACGGCCTCGTTGTGCTCCGTGTCGCGGGCGCCGTAGAGCAGTGTCGTCGTCGGGTGGGCCCGGATCGTGGCACGGAGCTCGTCGAGCGCCGGATTGCGCTGGAGCTCTGCGAGATATCGCTCGGAGAACGCGGTGTAGCGCGCCGGGTCGTGTCCGAACCACTTGCGCAGCTCGGTGCTCGGCGCGACCTCCTTGAGCCACAGGTCGAGCTCGGCCCGCTCGCGGCTGAGGCCGCGGGGCCAGAGCCGGTCGACGAGGACCCGGTAGCCGTCGCCGCCGGCGGGCGCCTCGTAGACCCGCTTGATGCGCAGGCTGTGGCCGGTCATCGACCGCCTCCCGACTTGAGTAGGCTCCCAATAGACAGGAGCCTACTCCGGTTTATTGGAGGCATTCGCACGATGACCGACGGCAGCCCGAGCCACGTCACCATCCACCCCAGCACCCTCTACGTCGGCACGCCCGCGATGCTCATCGGCTCGCGGAACCCCGACGGCACCGCCAATCTCGCGCCCGCGTCCTCGTACTGGGCGCTCGGGTCGATGCTCGTGATCGGGCTCGAGGACGGCGGGCGCACGATCGAGAACGTCGTGTCGCTGCCGGAGCTGACCGTCAACTTCCCGCAGCCTGAGCTCTGGCGCGCCATCGAGGCGATCGGGGACACGACGGGCAGGGATCCGGTCCCGGAGTCCAAGACGCCGCGCTACCGCCACGTCGCCGACAAGTTCGCGGCGGCCGGGCTCACCGCGCAGGCCTCCGAGGTCGTCGCGCCGCCACGGGTCGCGGAGTGCGCGCTGCAGCTCGAGGCGGTCGTGCGCCGCATCACGCCGGGTCTCGAGGACTACTCGATCGTCGAGGCGGAGGTCGTGCGCGTGCATGCGGCGCCCGAGATCGTGCTCGCGGGCACGGAGGTCGTCGACCCGCGCGCGTGGCGGCCCACGATCTACGCGTTCCGCCACTACTTCGGCCTCGGCGAGGAGCACGGGCACCGCCCGAGCAGCGATCTCGCCCGCCTCAGCGAATAAACAGGAAATATCTCCGTTTTAATCGCTAGGCTGGAGGCGTGAAGGATCTGGCCGACCGCGCCGACGTCGAAGAGCTCGTCGTCGCGTTCTACCGAGCCGCCTTCATCGACCCCCTGCTCGGCCCCGTCTTCGTCGACGTCGCCAAGATGGACCTCGAACGCCATCTGCCGATCATGTGCGACTTCTGGGAGACCGTGCTCTTCCGCACCGGCAGCTACCGGCGAAACGCCCTCCAGGCGCACCTCGCGCTCCACGCCCTCAGCCCCCTCGGCGAGGAGCACTTCGAGCGCTGGTACGTGCTGTGGTCGCGCGCCGTCGACGCGCACTACCGAGGTCCCGTCGCCGACCACGCCAAGCTGCAGGCCGGCCGCATCGCCGGCGCCATGCTGCGACGGCTCACCGGCCAGCCCGGCGCCGCATTCGAGGACTTCAACCGCCATCACGAACAGGAGCGATCAGATGCCCACGCCGTCCACTGAACTGCTGCCGGTCTGCGCCGAGGCGCAGCTCGTCGCGGGAGAGCCGCTGCGCGCCGTCGTCGGCGACCACCCCGTGCTGCTCGTGCGCGACGAGGACGGGGCGATCCACGCCGTCGACGACACCTGCACGCACGCCGAGATCTCGCTCGCCGACGGCTTCGTCGAAGGACGCACCGTCGAATGCTGGGCGCACGGCGCGCGCTTCGACCTCGCGACCGGGGCGCCCCTCAACCTGCCCGCGAGCGAACCGCTGGGAGTGCGCCGGGTCGAGGTCCGCGACGGCACCGTCTACGTCGCCGCCGGCTGAGCCGGTCCGATTTCCGAGGAAAGTGTTACGTTCAATCCGATGACGGCCGGGAGCGAGAACTACCACGCGGCGCTGGGCTCGACAGCCCGGCGCCAAGTGCTCGACGCGCTCCTGGACAGCACCGAGCCGCTCGACGCGACCGCCGTCGCGGGGCGCCTCGGCCTCCACGTCACGACCGCCCGATTCCACCTCGACCAGCTCGCCGCGGCAGGGCTCGCGACGCGCCGACCGGGAGCGGAGCACCGCCGCGGACGCCCGCGGATCCTCTACTCGCCCGCAGGGCCGGTCCGGGACGAGAACTCGCGGGAGCAGCTCATCCAGGTCCTCGCGCGCGCCCTCGCGCGGGAGGACGAGACGGGCGCCGAATCGCATGACGCCGGGCGCCGCTGGGCCGCCGACTTCGGCGCGATCCCGGCCCAGGACCCCGTCCCCGGGCTCGTCGACGTGCTCGAGCGCATCGGCTTCGGACCCGAGGTCGACGACGGGCGGATCCGGCTGCACGCCTGCCCCTTCCGCGAGGCCGCGCGCGAGCAGCCGCAGGTCGTCTGCTCCGTCCACCGCGGGCTCATCGACCGGCTCCTCGAGCCGACCGGGACCCGCCCGCGACTGCTCCCCTTCGTCGAGCCCGAGCTCTGCCTCGTCGAGCTCGAGTCGTCGGGTGCGGCGATGTCGCGATAACGTCGAAGCTTGTGTGCCGCGCGGCGGCGCACCCGCCGCACCCGCGGCGACGCATCACCCCGAATGGAGTCCCTCGTGCCAGCACTGGATGAGAGCCTGGTTTCCGTCTTCGACGAGGTCGTCCGCCGCAACCCCGGCGAGGTCGAGTTCCACCAGGCCGTCCGCGAGGTCCTCGAGAGCCTCAGCCCCGTCATCGCCAAGCACCCCGAGTACGCCGACGACGAGATCATCCGCCGGCTGTGCGAGCCCGAGCGGCAGATCATCTTCCGCGTGCCGTGGACCGACGACTCGGGCCGAGTCCAGCTCAACCGCGGCTTCCGCGTCGAGTTCAACTCCGCGCTCGGCCCCTACAAGGGCGGCCTGCGCTTCCACCCGAGCGTCTACCTCGGGATCGTCAAGTTCCTCGGCTTCGAGCAGATCTTCAAGAACTCGCTGACCGGCATGCCCATCGGCGGCGGCAAGGGCGGCAGCGACTTCGACCCCAAGGGCAGGTCGAACGCCGAGGTCATGCGCTTCTGCCAGTCCTTCATGACCGAGCTCTACCGCCACATCGGCGAGTACACCGATGTCCCCGCCGGTGACATCGGCGTCGGCGGCCGCGAGATCGGCTACCTCTTCGGCCAGTACAAGCGCATCACGAACCGCTACGAGTCGGGGACGCTGACCGGCAAGGGCCTCAGCTGGGGCGGCTCGCAGGTGCGCACCGAGGCGACCGGCTACGGCCTCGTGTTCTTCGTCGACGAGATGCTCACCGACCACGGCGACTCCTTCGACGGCAAGCGCGTCGTTGTCTCCGGCTCCGGCAACGTCGCGATCTACGCGATCGAGAAGGTCCACCAGCTCGGCGGCAAGGTCGTCGCCTGCTCCGACTCCGACGGCTACATCGTCGACGAGGCCGGCATCGACCTCGAGCTGCTCAAGGAGATCAAGAACGGCCACCGCGGGCGGGTCAGCGACTACGCGCAGCGCCGCTCGAGCGCCTCGTACGTCGCGGGCGGCTCCATCTGGGACGTGCCGTGTGAGATCGCGCTGCCGTGCGCGACGCAGAACGAGCTCGACGGCGCCGGCGCGAAGGCGCTCATCGCGAACGGCTGCCGTATCGTCGCCGAGGGCGCGAACATGCCGACGACGCCCGAGGCGACCCGCCTGCTGCGCGACGCCGGCGTGAGCTTCGTGCCGGGCAAGGCGGCCAACGCCGGCGGCGTCGCGACGAGCGCGCTGGAGATGCAGCAGAACGCGTCGCGCGACTCCTGGACCTTCGAGCACACCGAGGCGCGCCTCGCGAAGATCATGCGCTCGATCCACGACCGCTGCCTGGAGACCGCCGACGAGTACGGCGCACCGGGGGACTACGTCCTCGGCGCGAACATCGCCGGCTTCATCCAGGTCGCCGACGCGATGCTCGCGCTCGGCCACATCTAGCGGGAAGCGATCCGGCCAGAACGCGGTTGACTCGCTGCATGGAGATCAAGGAGATCCGCATCCTCGACGCCCCCGCGGAGGGCGTCTGCGACGTCGAGACGGGAATCTGCGAGATTCCAGCGGAAATTGTCGCGGAGAACCCCTAGACTGGCGTTCTCGGCGCTGTGCTTGTACGTGTCGATTCATCTCATGACACGTAAGGAAACGCATCATGGCAACTGGAACCGTCAAGTGGTTCAACGCCGAAAAGGGCTTCGGCTTCATCGCGCCTGACGACGGCACCGCCGACGTCTTCGCGCACTTCAGCGCCATCTCGGGCAACGGCTACCGCAGCCTCGACGAGGGCGAGAAGGTCGAGTTCGAGGTCACGCAGGGCCAGAAGGGCCCGCAGGCCGCGAACATCGTCAAGCTCTGAGCCTCTAACTGCTCGCCGATCGCCCGGCTCGTCACGACCTGACGAGCCGGGCGATCGCGTTCGAGGCCTCGGCGAGCTTCGTCTCGATCTCCTCGCCGCCCGCCTCGATCGCCTCCCGCACGCAGTGCTTGAGGTGATCGTCGAGCAGGCCGACTGCGACCGACTCGAGCGCGCTCGAGAGCGCCGAGATCTGCGTCAGGATGTCGATGCAGTACTGCTCCTCGTCGACCATGCGCGAGACGCCGCGCACCTGGCCCTCGATGCGCCCGAGGCGGCGCAGGTAGCGCGCCTTGTCGGAGATGTAGCCGTGGTGGTGCGCGTGCTCCTGGCCGTGCTCCTGCTCATGCGACACGATCGGCGTCCTTTCCAGGAGTAAGGTCGATGCGGCGCAGCAGCTGCGCGTTCGCCGCGACGATGATCGTCGACAGCGACATCAGGATCGCCCCGACCGACATGGGGAGCGTGAAGCCGATCGGCGCGAGGACGCCGGCGGCGAGCGGCACGGACAGCAGGTTGTAGCCGGCCGCCCACCAGAGGTTCTGCGTCATCTTCCGGTAGGAGGCCTTCGAGAGGCGGATGACCGACAGCACGGCGCGCGGGTCGGAGCTCGCCAGGATGACCCCGGCGGAGGCGATCGCGACGTCCGTGCCCGCACCGATCGCGATGCCGACATCGGCCTGCGCGAGCGCGGGCGCGTCGTTGACGCCGTCCCCGACCATCGCGACGCGGGCGCCCTCGGCCTGGAGCTCGCGGACCTTCGCGGCCTTGTCCTCGGGCCGGACGCCCGCGTAGACGCGGTCGATGCCGAGGTCGGCGGCGACGGCGTTCGCGACCGCCTCCGCGTCGCCCGTGATCATGACGACCCGGACGCCGAGCGCGTGGAGCTCGGCGACGGCCTCGCGGGACTCGGGCCGGATCGCGTCGGCGATCCGGAGGGCGCCGATGACCGCGCCGTTGCGCAGGACGTGCAGGATCGTCGCGCCCTCGGCGCGCGCGCCGGCGACGAGCGGGTGCTCCATGAGCCCCTCCTCGTCGAGGAGGTGGGGGCCGCCGACGCGGATGCGCCGCCCCTCGACGGTCGCCGTGACCCCGACGGCGGGGGAGGAGGAGAACGCGGTGGCGGCGGGCACCGCGATCCCGCGGGCGTGCGCGGCGGCGAGGATCGCGCGGGCGAGCGGGTGCTCGGAGTCCGACTCCGCCGCGGCGGCGAGCGTGAGGAGCTCGTGCTCCTCGACGCCGGCGGTCTCGATGCCGGTGACCTCGGGCTCGCCCCTCGTGAGCGTCCCGGTCTTGTCGAACAGCACCGTGTCGACGGTGCGCATCGCCTCGAGCGCGAGACGGTCCTTGACGAGCACGCCGACGCGGGCCGCGCGCTCGGTCGCGATCGCGACGACGAGCGGGATCGCGAGGCCGAGGGCGTGCGGGCAGGCGATGACGAGGACGGTGATGGCGCGGACGACGCCGTCGGCGGGCAGGCCGACGAGCCACCAGACGGCCAGCGTGATGACGGCGGAGCCGAGCGCGAACCAGAACAACCAGCCCGCCGCGCGGTCCGCGATGCGCTGCGCGTGCGAGGAGGACGCCTGCGCGTCGGCGACGAGGCGCCGGATGCCGGCGAGGGCGGTGTCCTCGCCGACCGCGGTGACCTCGACGCGGATCGCCGAGTCGGTCGCGATGGTGCCCGCGACGACGGCGTCGCCCTCGCCGCGCCGGACCGCGAGCGACTCGCCCGTGATCATCGACTCGTCGAGGGCCGCCTCACCGGCGACGATCCGGCCGTCCGCGGGGACGCGTCCGCCGGGGCGGACGACGACGATCTGGCCGACTCTCAGGTCGGCGGGCGCGACGCGCATCGTGTGGTCGCCGTGCACGACCTCGGCTTCGTCGGGCAGCAGCGCGGCGAGCGAGTCGAGCGCCGAGGTGGTGCGCGACAGTGAGCGCATCTCGATCCAGTGCCCGAGCAGCATGATGACGACGAGGAGGGCGAGTTCCCACCAGAACTCGAGGTGGTGGTCGAGGAGCCCGAGCGTCGCGCCCCACGACGCGATGAACGCGACCGTGATGGCGAGCGCGATGAGCAGCATCATGCCGGGCCGGCGGGCGCGCAGCTCCGAGACGGCGCCGCTCAGGAACGGCCAGCCGCCCCAGGCGTACATCGCGGTGCCGAGGATCGGCGCGATCCACGTCGTCCACGCCTGGTCCGGGAGCGAGTAGCCGAGGATCATCGCGAACTGGGGGGAGAACGCGACGACCGGCACCGCGATGACGAGCATGATCCAGAACATGCGCCGGAACTGGCCGGCGTGGTCGCCGTGACCGGCATGGCCGGCGTGACCGGCATGGCCGGCGTGACCGGCGTGGCCGGCATGGCCCATGTGTCCGGCGTGGCCGCCGTGGCCGGCGTGTGCGCTGTGGTCGGGGTGCGCACTGTGGCCCGCGTGCGCGCTGTGGCCCGCGTGTGCGCTGGGGCCCATGTGCCCGCCGTGGTCATGCGCTTGGTGGTCGTGGGCGTCGTACTCGTGGGCGTCATGCTCGTGAGCGTCGTGCTCATGCGCGTGCTGGTCGTGCGCATTGTGGTCGTGTGCGCCATGTCCGCCCTGATCGCTGTGTCCGCCGTGATCGGCATGGTCATGGGTGCCATGACTATGACCAAGACCATCGCCATGACCATGGGCGCTCGCGGGGACGCGCAGCGTCTTCGCGATCGCGGCGTATTTCGCCGGATCCGCGTCGAACGTGGGCGGGCAGGCCGCGCAGCAGAACCAGTACCGCTCGCCCTCGTGGTCCCGATACAGGCCGGCGGCCTCGGCCTGCGCCTTGTCGACGATCTGGTCGGGCATGACGGGGCAGACGGCGAGCCCCGTCGACGTCTGCGCGTCCGGAGCCGACGCGTGACCGTGATGATCGTGATCGTGATCGTGATCGTGATCGTGATCGTGATCGTGATCGTGATCGTGCGTCATGCGGGCGCTCCTTCGAGTCAATACCCCGGTAGGGTATCACGGTGCGGAATCCGACTTGAAGCAATGGTTGAGACTTCGCTGATCAGAGTGTGTTTTTCGAGGTCGGATGTCGGTGGTCGGCGGTTGGATGGACGCATGGACGACTCGCGCATCATGGTCATCGGGCAGCCGCGCCGCGCGGACCTCGACGCCTACCGCGAGGCGCTCGACGAGCTCGTCGACGTCCAGGCCGAGATCGATCGGCTCCAGGCCCGACGCGCCCGAGTCCTGGTGCGAGTCCAGTCCTCAGGGCTCCGGGTGCATGGCCCCCTCGGTCCCGATGGCGCGGCGGACCCGCGGCCGTCGGGGAAGGATCTCGAGTTCGCGCATCGATCGCTGCGCCTGGAGGTCGGCATGTCGTTGCGGGTGTCCGAGCACTCGGCGGCGAACCTGCTGAGTGAGGCCGAGCTGCTCGTGCGCGATCTACCGGAGACGCTCGCGGCGGTCGACGAGGGGCGCCTCACCTATCGCGCAGCGTCGGTCATCGCCGGCCAGGCGGTCTCGGTCGACGCCTCCAAGCGCGCCGAGTTCGACACCGCCGCGCTCCGGATCGCGCGCGACGTCGCGCCCTCACGCCTGCGCGCCCGCCTCGTCGTGCTGCGCGACCGGGTCGACCCCGTGCCCGCGGTCGTGCGACACGCTGCCGCGCGGGCCGAGCGTCGGGTGAGCCTCGAGGACGTCGACGACGGCATGTCGTGGCTCTCCGCCTATCTGCCCTCGATCGAGGCGCACGCGATCGACCACCGGCTCACCGGCATCGCACGGAAGTCGGCCGAGCTCGACGACGAGGCCGGCATCGTCGACTCGCGCACGCTCCAGCAGCGCCGCGCGGATCTGCTCATCGAGCTCATCGCCGCCGACCGCATCGGGCCGGACGACATCGGGCCGGACGACATCGATGCCGCGATCGCGGATCGTGAGCGGCGGTTCGCGCGGGCGCGGGACCTCGGGCGCTTCAACGGGATCCGTCCCACGGTCGTCGTCACCGTCCCCGTGCAGACCCTCCTCGACCCGTCGGTGTCGACCGAGCAGGCCATGCTCGACGGAGTCGTCCCGATCGACCCGGTGAGCGCCCGCGAGCTGACGGCGAACGCGCCCGGCCTCTACCGGATGCTGACCCACCCGCATACCGGGGTCGCGCTCGACCTCGGGCGCGAGCGATATCAGGTGAGCACCGAGCTGCGGCTCTGGCTGCGGATGCGAGACGGCACGTGTCGGGCGCCCGGCTGCGGACGGCCGGCGAGGGGTTGCGACATCGATCACACGGTCGACTGGCAGTACGGCGGCTCGACGCGCTCGGACAACCTCGCCCACCTGTGCCGAGGCCACCACACGCTCAAGCACCAGACCCGGTGGGCGATCAGGCAGCAGCCCGACGGGACGATCGAATGGCGTTCTCCGACGGGGCGCGAATATGCGACCCGGCCAGCGGGGGTGCTCCCGGTCGGATCAGTGCCCGATCAGTAGCGCTTGCCGCCCGCGCGGACCGTCGAGACGAATGCCGCGACCACGCCGACCGCACCGACCGCGGTGATGAGCCAGAAGACGCCGAGGATCAGGGTTTCGGTGGTCATGCAGCCAGTATTCCACAGCGCACAATTCCACAGCGCCACCAGGCGGGCGCGCCCACCCGAGCGCGAGGCCACCAGGCGGGCGGGCTCACGCGAGCGCGAGCGAGAGCACCGGACGCGCCGGCTTCGGCCTGGCCACCTCGGCGAAGCCGTTCGCGAGGAACACGCTCGCGGGGCCGTGGTAGAGATCGTTGTCCGAGACCTCCGCGATCGAGGTGTCGATCGGGTAGGCCTCGACCGCGGTCGCGCCCTGAGAGTGCGCGAGCTCGACGGCATCCCGCACGAGCGCGCCGACGACCCCGAGACCCCGGTGCTCGCGACGGACCTGGACGCAGGTGATCGCCCAGACCGACGGATCCCGCATCGGCGCCGGACTCGCCCGCGGGATCAGCGACCGCGTGATCCTGCCCTGCTCGACCCGGGGCGCGACGCGGACCCAGCCCGCGGCATCGCCGTCGACGTATGCGACGAGCCCGCGCGGCGGACCCGCCACGACCTCCCGCTCGAGCGCGTCGCGCTTCTCGGACGATCGCGTTCTGCTCCACTCGGCTGAGGTGAGGTGAAACCAGCGACACCAGCAGCTCCCGCCGTCGCCGCCGCCCGTCATCGCCGCGACGACATCGTCCCAGCGCTCGCCCGTCGCCGGTGCGGTCGTGATCGTCGGCATCGCGGGACCTCCTCGTCGTCGGGTCAGGCGACGACCTCGACGGCCTCCATCATGCCCATGTCCTCGTGGTCGACGTAGTGGCAGTGGTCGACGTACTTGCCGGTGAAGTCGTCGAGGTTCATCTGCATCGTGAACGAGTTCGGGCCGAGCGGATACGTGTCCCGCCACTGCGGCGGGTCGAGCGGGACGCCGTTCGACTCGGTGACGAGGAACGGGTTGATGTGGATGTGGAAGATGTGCGTGAAGCCGTCGTCCATGTCCTCCACGAGCCACTCCTCGGCGGTGCCGAGCTTCATCGTGTACGGGGGCGTCTCGTCCCCGAACGGCGTCTGATCGATGCCGAGGCCGAGGAAGTCGCCCTTCGAGTCGAACACGGAGTCGTAGCTGAGCGTGCGCCGCTTCGCGATCGACCGGATCGGCGGGTCGTAGGCGGGAAGGCTTGACGGGATGCCCATGTCGAGCGACTCGCCCTCGACGCGCACGGTCGCGACGACCCGCGGGAGGCTCGCGGAGGGGATGTAGCCGTTCTTGTCGGGCGTCGGCGCCACCGCCGGGACCTCGCCCGTCGGCAGCAGCTCGACGTCGTAGGTGCCGATCGCGCCGGCCTTGATGAGCAGTTCGACGCGACCGCCCGGCACGACGAGGGTCTCCTGCTCGAGCGCGGGCGCGGCGAGCGTGTAGCCGTCGTAGGCGAGGTGGTGCACGGGGTGCCCGCCGACGGTGAGCTGCGCCGACATGCTCGCCGCGGCGTTGACGATGCGCCACCGCTGCACCTCGCCGGGCCGCATCGTGATGACCGGCCGGTACTGGCCGTTGACGATCCAGAACTCCTGCGCATCGGGCCAGTAGTTGCCGTTCGGGTCGTCGGGCACCGGTTCGGCGAGCGTGAAGTCGGCCGTGAGCTCGATGTCCTGCAGCACGAGGATCTTCTCCGCCGCGGCTGCCACCTCGGGCACCTCGTCGATCTCGCCGCGGATGATGATCGCGCCCGCCATGCCGCCGCGGACCGCCTGCTTGACGCCGCCGTGGTGGTGCGGGTGGTACCAGAAGAAGCCGCCCGTGTGGTCTTCGGGCACCTTGATGTCGTACGTCTGGGACTCGCCGGGCTCGAGCACGAGGAACACGTTGTCGCCGGCGCCCGCCTCGGTGTCCGAGGGGGAGACGTGCAGGCCGTGCGTGTGCAGGTTCGTCGTCGTCCAGTCGTGCGGCCGCACCATCGCGGTCGAGAAGGTCCCGCCCGACGTATCGGTCTCCGTCACCGGCGTCGTCGCGTTGTGCGTCGCATGCGCCGTCGCGCCCTGCTGCGGGAGCCGGTTCTGGAGCTCGAACGCGATCGTCTGGCCCGGCAGGATCTCCCACGTCGCGCCGGGCAGCGCCCCGTCGTATGTGTAGGTGCGCACCATCGAGCCGATGCCGACATCGACCTCGCCGACCTTGGCGACGAGCGCACCCGTCAGGCGGCCGTCGGCGCCCGCGCGGCGCACCGGCGGGTTGACGAGCTCGAGGCCCGACTGCATGACCGCCCGCGGTCCGGTCGCGCACGAGGAGAGGAGCACGGGGACGGCGAACGCCCCGACCGCTCCGATGATGCCGAGTCCGATAGCCTGCCGCCGCGTGAACGCGCGGCCCCCGTCTGCCATGGAAAGAAAACTAGACCCGATCGGGTCGGCGGCGCAGTATTCTCAGCCGGCCGCGCCGGATGCGTCCACTGCGCCTGCCGTGCCCGCCTCGTGTACCGGCGGGGTCCGCCTGATCGGTGCGACGGGCCGGGCGTCCTGCCGGTCGAGATCGATCCCGTAGACGGCGCCGAGCGCGGATGCGAAGTCGTCGATCGCGCCGCGCGCGGCCGCCTCCCGGGCGCGCTGGGACGGGACGTGCAGCAGCACGCCGGCGAGATGGCGCAGCGCCTCGGTCGCGACGGCGGCCTCCTCGGGGGTCGCTGCGCGGTCCTCGACCCGGGCGATCTCGGCGTCGAGCGCGTCGAAGACGCGGCGGCGCAGCGCGACGATCGCGGGCGCCGCGAGCTGCTCGGCGGCGTGCCGCTCGGCCTGCGTCTGCACGATCTCGCGGGCGGCGAGCTCCGGCGCGAGCTCGGGCAGGCTCGCGTGCATCCCGATGATGCGCAGGTCGAGCAGTTCGACGCCCGGCAGCTCGGCGACCTCCGGCTCGACGTTCCTCGGCAGCCCGAGGTCGATGACGAGCCGGCGGGTGTCCGGATCCGGGACGTCGGCGGCGGTCACCGTGTAGCGCCGGGTGCAGGTGATGACGATCTCCGCGGCGCGGATCGCCTCGGCGAGGTCCTGGTGCGGCGTCACGTCGTACCGGGCCGCGAACGACTGCGCGCGCCCCGTCTTCGAGTAGACGGAGATGTCGGCGACGCCGAGTCCGCGCAGGCTCGCGATCGCGGTCGCGGCGTAGTTGCCGGTGCCGACGACGAGAACGCGAGCGGCCCGCCAGTCGGTCACCCGGTGGCCCGCGAGGTCGAGCGCGAACTGCACGAGCGAGCGGCCCTGCCGGCCGAGCTGCGTCGCCGCGCGCACCTCGCGGGAGACCTTCGAGGCGCGCTGGAAGGCCTGGTCGATCGCGGGAGTCGTCGCGCCCGCGACGCGCGCCGAGTCGTAGGCGCGGCGCACCTGGCCGACGATCTCGTCCTCGCCGACGGCGAGCGACTCGAGGCCCGAGGCGACCGAGAAGAGGTGCTGCAGCGCATCGTTGCCGGCGAGGATCTCGGCGTGCTCGCCGAACGCATCCGCCGGCAGCCCCGCCGCCTCGGCGAGACGTCCCGCGACGTCGCCGATCGCGTTCTGCCCGGACTGGGCGGGCACGTCGAGGTACGCCTCGACGCGGTTGCAGGTCGAGAGCATCACCGCGCCGTCGGCGCCGCTGCCGAGCAGCTCGAGCGCACCGAGGTCCTCCGTCGCCGCCGACAGCCGGTCGAGCAGGTCGAACCCGGCCGTCCGATGCGACACCGAGACGCAGATGAGCACCCGCCAATGGTAAAGACCCTGGCTGAGTCCGGATAGGAAGGTTCTCCTAACCTCGGTGGGGGAGAATGGCTGCGTGATCGCCTCGCCCGTCCCCCCGCTCATCCAGGCGCTGCGGGGACAGCGACCCGAGCGGACGCCGGTGTGGTTCATGCGGCAGGCGGGGCGCAGCCTCCCCGAGTACCTCGCGGCGCGCGAGGGCACCGAGATGCTCCAGGCGTGCCTGACGCCGGAGCTCGCGAGCGAGATCACGCTCCAGCCGGTGCGCAGGCACGGCGTCGACGCGGGCATCTTCTTCAGCGACATCGTCGTCCCGCTGAAGCTCGCGAACCTCGACGTCGAGATCGTCGCCGGACGCGGCCCGGTCATCGCGGAGCCCATCCGCACCGCCTCCGACGTGCTGCGGCTCCCGCCGCTGGACCCCGAGTCGCTCGCGCCGATCCGCGAGGCGGTCGCGCTCGCGGTCGAGGGGCTCGGGACCACCCCGCTCATCGGCTTCGCCGGCGCGCCGTACACGCTCGCCTCCTATCTCGTCGAGGGCGGTCCGTCCCGCGAGCAGCTGCGCACGCGCACCATGATGTACGCCGACCCGCACGCCTGGGCGACCCTGCTCAACTGGTGCGCCGACGTCACGGGCGACTTCCTGCGCGCGCAGGTCGACGCGGGCGCGTCGGCCGCGCAGCTCTTCGACTCGTGGGTCGGCTCGCTGTCGCGGGGCGACTACGTCAAGCGGGTCGTCCCGCACTCGCAGCGCGCGCTCTCGCACCTGCGCGGCACGGATGTGCCGATCATCCACTTCGGCCTCGGCTCGGGCGAGTTCCTCGACGTCATGGCCGCCGCGGGTGCCGACGCCGTCGGCGTCGACTGGCGGATCCCGCTCGACGAGGCGGCGCGCCGGGTCGGGCCCGACACGACGCTGCAGGGCAACATCGACCCCGCACTGCTCGCGGTCCCGTGGCGGACCCTGCGGGCGCACGTGGAGGACGTCATGGAGCGGGGCCGCGCCGCACGCGCCCACGTCGTCAACCTCGGCCACGGCGTCCCGCCGGACACGGACCCGGACGTCCTGACGCGGATCGTCCGCCTCGTGCACGGCGAGGAGCCGCTCGACTGAGCGCGGCACAGATGGACGATCGCGAGCACGTCATCGTCGTCGGCGCGGGCGCCGGCGGCCTCGTCGTCGCCCACGATCTCGCGGCCGCCGGCATCCCGGTGACCGTGCTCGAGGCCGCGGAGCGGGTCGGCGGGCAGCTCGCCCCGATCGAGGTCGGCGGTGTCGTGATCGACGCGGCGGCGGAGTCCTACGCGACGCGTTCCGACGCGGTCGCGGCGCTCGCGGCGGGGCTCGGGCTCGAGACCGTGCTGCCGCTCGACTCGCCGGCCTGGCTCATCGGCGCCGACGGCCGCGCCGCGCCGCTGCCGGCGGCGAGCGTGCTCGGCATCCCCGCGGTCCCGTTCGCCGCCGACGTCCTCGCGACGATCGGCGCCGCGGGGGCGTGGCGCGCCCAGCTCGACAAGCTCGTGCCGATGCGCCGCCCCGACCGGTACCCGTCGCTCGGCGACCTCGTGCGGCGCCGGATGGGTCCTCGCGTGCTCGAGCGCCTCGTCGACCCCGTGGTGCGCGGCGTGCACTCGGCGCCCGCCTCGTCGATCCCGATCGGGGCGGCCTCGCCGGATCTCCCGCAGGCGCTGCGGCGCACGGGCTCGCTCGCCGCCGCGGTCGCCGACCTGCGCGCCTCGAGCGCCGCGGGCTCCCAGGTCGGCGGGATCCGCGGCGGCATGCACCGCCTCGCCGAGGCGCTGGCGCAGCGTGCGGTCGAGCACGGTGCCGTCGTCCGCACGGGCGTCCGCGTCGTGGAGGCCGGGCAGAACGCGGTCGTCACGGCCGAGGGGGAGCGTCTCGCGGGCAGGGTCGTCGTCGCGGCGCCGGGCGTCTGGAGCGAGCCCTCGCGGCAGCGCGAGATCACGCTCGCGATCGCCGTCGTCGATGCGCCGGACCTCGACGCCGCGCCGCGCGGGACGGGCGCGCTCATCGCCGAGGGCGCGCCGGGCATCGCGGCCCGCGCCTTCACGCACTCGTCCGCGAAGTGGGAGTGGCTCGGCCGATCGCTGCCCGCCCACCGTCACGTCGTGCGTCTCTCGTACGATTGGATGCCGGAGGATCCGGAGAGCCGCGTGCTCGCCGACCTCAGGGCGATCACCGGCGCGGACGTCGCCCGGCTCGAGGATCTCGCGATCCGCAGCTGGGTGCGCACGCTCGCCGCGACCGCTCCGGCCGACGGGGCCCCCGGGCCGCGTCTGGCCGGGGAGGCGGCATCCGGGACGGGGCTCGCGACGATCGTGCCGAGGGCGCGGCAGCTCGCGGCAGACCTCGTCGCCTCAGACCTCAATGCCTCAGACCTCAACGAAGGAGAGGACCATGACCGAATCGACGGGTGACCGCCTCGGCTACACGCTCTACGCCGTCTACCGGCGGCCCGACATCACGATCTCGGGGAGCGAGACGACCTCGGGCCCGACGTCGCTCACGACGCTGCAGGACCGCCTCGGCGCGGGTGAGCTCGAGCGCCTCGGCGTCGACCTCCGCGGCGTCTACGACGTCTCGGGGATCCGCGCCGACGCGGACGTGCTGTTCTGGTTCACGGGCGAGGACCCCGCGGCGCTGCAGGCGGCCGTGCGCCTCGTCCGCGACACCGCCGAGATCTCCGCGCTCGTGCCGCGCTGGAACGCTCTCGGGGTGCACCGCGAGGCCGAGTTCGCGAAGGACCACTCGCCGGCCTACATGCGCGGCATCCCGCCGAAGGAGTGGCTGACGGTCTACCCGTTCGTCCGCTCCTACGAGTGGTACCTACTGCCGGAGGCGGAGCGCAGCGCGATGCTGCGGGACCACGGCGGCAAGGGACGCGCGTTCCCGGATGTGCTGTCGAACACGGTCGCGTCGTTCGCGCTCGGCGACTACGAGTGGCTGCTCGCCCTCGAGGCGGACGACCTGATCGAGCTCGTCGACCTCATGCGCCACCTGCGCGCGACCGACGCGCGTCGCCACGTGCGCGAGGAGGTCCCGTTCTTCACCGGGCGGCGGATCGAGCCATCCGAGGTGCGCGGGGTCATCGGACGATGACGCTCGTCCCGCACGCGAGCCCCGAGGCGGACGCGGCCGGCGCGCTCGGCGTCGTCGAGACGCCGGTCGCCTACGACGGCATCCTGCTCGCGGGCTTCGGCGGGCCGGAGGGCCAGGAGGACGTCATCCCGTTCCTGCGCAACGTCACGCGCGGCCGGGGCATCCCGGACGAGCGGCTCGAGGAGGTCGCGCACCACTACCGCCACTTCGGCGGCGTGAGCCCGATCAACGAGCAGAACCGCGCGCTCAAGGCCGCGCTCGAGGCGGAGCTGGCGGGCCGCGGGATCGACCTGCCGGTCTACTGGGGCAACCGCAATTGGGCGCCCTACCTCGAGGACGCCGTCCGTGAGGCGTCGGCCGCGGGCGACACGAACCTGCTCGCGCTCGCGACGTCCGCCTACTCGAGCTTCTCGAGCTGCCGCCAGTACCGCGAGGACTTCGCGCGGATCCTCGACGCGACGGGACTCGCCGAGGCGGTCACGATCGACAAGGTGCGGCAGTTCTTCGATCACCCCGGCTTCGTGGAGCCCTTCGTCGCGGGCGTGCAGAACGCGATCGCGGGCTTCCTCGCGGACGGCTTCGGCCCCGCGGACATCCGCGTGCTGTTCTCGACCCACTCGATCCCGACGACGGACGCGCTCGCGTCGGGCGCGCGCGACGTCGACTACGGGCCGGGCGGCGCGTACGCGGCGCAGCACGAGGCGGTCGCGGCGTACGTCATGTCGCGCGCCGCGGCGGCGATCCCGGAGGCGGCGGGCGTCGAGTGGGAGCTCGTCTACCAGTCGCGGTCGGGTCCGCCGACGCAGCCGTGGCTCGAGCCGGACATCAACGACGCGCTCGCCGAGCTGCCCGACCGGGGCGTGCGGGCCGTGGCGATCGTGCCGGTCGGCTTCATGTCGGATCACATGGAGGTCCTGTGGGACCTCGACACCGAGGCGCTCGAGACGGCGGACGGGCTCGGCCTCGCGGCCGTGCGGACGCCGACGCCGGGTGTCGATCCCGTCTTCGTCTCCGGCCTCGTCGACCTCGTCGAGGAGCGGCTGCGGGGGACGGCGGCGTCCGAGCGGCCGCATGTGACGGACCTCGGCCCCTGGTTCGACGTGTGCCGGCCGGGCTGCTGCGAAAACGTCCGTGCGGGTTTCAAGCCCGCTGCGGCAGGCTTGGTGCCATGACATCCGAGTCGAAGGGCTGCGCCCGATGACCGCGCTGCGCGTCGGCACGCGCGCCTCGGAGCTCGCGACCGCCCAGGCGGGCCAGATCGCGGCGCGCCTCGGGGAGCACAAGCTCGTCGGCATCTCGAGCGAGGGCGACCGCGACCAGACGACGGCGCTCGCCGCGCTCGGCGGCGCCGGCGTCTTCGTGAGCAATCTCCGCGAGGCGCTGCTGCGCGGCGAGGTCGACGTCGTCGTGCACTCGTTCAAGGACCTGCCGACGGCGCCCGCCGAGGGGATCGAGCTCGCCGCGGTCCCGAAGCGGGCGGACGCGCGCGACGCGTTCTGCTCGGTCGGCGGCGTGCGGCTCGCGCAGCTGCCGGCCGGCGCCCGGGTCGGCACGGGCTCCCCGCGGCGACGCGCGCAGCTCCTCGCGCTCAGACCGGAGCTCGACGTCGTCGCGATCCGCGGAAACGTCGACACCCGGCTCGGACGGCTCACCACGGACGACGAGGAGCGCCGCCTCGACGGCGTCGTGCTCGCCGCCGCCGGCCTCGACCGGCTCGGGCGCACCGGCGCCGTGAGCGAGCTCTTCGAGCTCTCCGGCTGGCCGACGGCCCCCGCGCAGGGCGCGCTCGCGCTCGAGATCCGCGCGGACGCGCCGGCCGAGGTGCGCCGCCGGGTCGCAGGTGTCGACCACCGCGCGACGCGGCTCGCGGCCGAGGCGGAGCGGGCCGTGCTCGCGCGGCTCGAGGCGGGCTGCTCGGCGCCGGTCGCCGCGACCGCGATCCTCGAGGACGGGCTGCTCTTCCTCACCGCGAGCGTCTACGCGCTCGACGGCACCGACTCGATCACCGCCTCGCACGCGGCGTATCCGGAGGACAGCCGCGACCCCGCGGACGAGCTCGGCGGACGCGTCGCGGCCGAACTGCTTCAGCGCGGCGCGGCGGATCTCGTACCCGAGCTGTCGGGCGGCGGATCATGACGGCGCTCGCGGGCTGGCGCGTGCTCGTGCCGCGCGGGGGACGCTGGGGTCGCGAGCTCGCGGACCGGCTGAGCGCGCTCGGCGCGGCGCCCGCGATCGTGCCGCTCATCGCGTTCGAGCCCGCCGAGGACGAGTCGGCGCTGGGGGCCGCGGTCGCCCGTCTCGCGGAGGGCGCCTACGACTGGCTCGTGCTGACGAGTGCGACGACGGTCGACGCGCTCGTCCGCATCGGCGCGAGCGTCCCCGCCGGCACCCGGGTCGCGGTCGTCGGCGAGCACACCGCCGAGGCCGCCCGCGACGCGGGCTTCCCGGTCGACTTCCTGCCGACCGGCGACCACTCCGCCCAGGGTCTCGTCGCCGAGTGGCCGGTGCGGCCCCCTGAGCGAGCGCAGCGAGTCGAAGGGCGCCCCGTCGAAGGCCCCGAGCGCGCCCTCCTGCCGCAGTCGCAGCTCGCCGACGAGACACTGCTGGAGGGCCTGAGCGCCCTCGGCCTCGAGGTCGACCGGGTCACCGCCTACCGCACCGTCCCCGTCGAGCCCGCCGCGGGCGTCGCCGAGGAGGTCGCCGCGGGCGCCTTCGCCGCGATCGTGCTGACCGCCGGCTCCGTCGCCGCCCGTGTCGCCGACGAGTTCGCGCCCGTGCCCGACACGACGCGGCTTGTCGCGATCGGACCGCGCACCGCCGCTGAGGCGGAGGCCGCGGGCCTTGCGATCGCCGCGGTCGCGCCGAGCCGCAGCGGCGCGTCGATCGTCGACGCCCTCGTCGAGCTCGCAGAGAGGCAGTCCTGATGCACGACTTCCCGGTCCCCGTCGTCCGACCGCGGCGCCTGCGCCGCACGCCCGCGTGGCGCCGGCTCGCTGCCGAGACCCGGCTGCACCCTGCGGAGCTCATCCTGCCGATGTTCGTCCGGGAGGGCGCGGCCGAGCCGGTCCCGATCTCCTCGATGCCGGGCGTCGTCCAGCACTCGCTCGGCTCGCTCCGGCGCGCGCTCGTCGACGCCGCGGAGGCGGGCGTCGGCGGCGTCATGCTGTTCGGCGTCCCGGAGACGAAGGACGCCAGGGGCTCGGGCGCCGACGACGAGCACGGCATCCTCAACGTCGCCACCCGCCTCGCCGCCGCCGAGGTCGGCGACGCGCTCGTCGTGCAGACCGACCTCTGCCTCGACGAGTTCACCGACCACGGACACTGCGGCGTGCTCGCCGCGGACGGCTCCGTCGACAACGACGCCTCGCTCGAGCGCTACCGCTCGATGGCGCTCGCCCAGGCCGGCGCCGGCTCGCAGCTGCTCGGCCTGTCCGGGATGATGGACGGCCAGGTCGCGGCCGTCCGCGACGCGCTCGACGCGGCCGGCCACCAGGACACCGCGATCCTCGGCTACTCCGCGAAGTACGCGTCCGCGTTCTACGGGCCGTTCCGGGAGGCGGTCGGCTCGACGCTCACGGGCGACCGGAAGTCGTATCAGCAGGACCCCGCGAACCGTCGCGAGGGGCTGCGCGAGGCCGACCTCGATCTCGCCGAGGGCGCCGACGTCGTCATGGTCAAGCCGGCGACGATGTACCTCGACGTGCTCGCCGACGTCGCGGCCGTCTCGTCCGTCCCCGTGTGGGCGTACCACATCAGCGGGGAGTACTCGATGCTCGAGGCCGCCGCCGCGAACGGCTGGATCGACCGGGACCGCGCGATCCTCGAGACCCTGCTGTCGATCCGTCGGGCCGGCGCCGACGCCATCCTCACCTACTACGCGGTCGAGGTCGCGCGCCGGATCCGCGAGGAGCGGCTCTGATGCGCTTCGCGACGAGGCGTGTCTCCCGATCGCCGCAGCATCCCCGTCGCGGGCTGAGATCTCGGGCTCGGGCTGAAATATTCGGCGTGTTTGCTCAGCCGGGCGATGATTCCTCAGCCCGAAACGGGATCGCACTTCGTGCGAACGGCGTGGGGGGAGGCATAGATGCGGTTTGCGACGAATAGCGAGTACTTCGAGCACGCCCAGGCGGTCATCCCCGGCGGCGTGAACTCGCCCGTGCGCGCCTACCGCTCCGTCGGCGGCGTGCCGCGCTTCATGGTCTCCGCGCACGGCCCCTACGTCCGCGACGCCGAGGGCGCCGAGTACGTCGACCTGGTGGGCGCCTGGGGCCCCGCGCTCCTCGGCCACGCGCACCCCGACGTCGTCCGCGCCGTGCAGGAGGCGGCGGCCGACGGGCTCGGATTCGGCGCGCCGACGCCCCGCGAGACGCTGCTCGCGCGCCTCATCATCGAGCGCACCCAGGTCGCCGACTCACGGCTCCTGGACAAGGTGCGACTTGTCTCGACCGGCACCGAGGCGACCATGACCGCGATCCGCCTCGCGCGCGGCGCGACGGGCCGAGACCTGCTCATCAAGTTCGCCGGCCACTACCACGGCCACTCCGACGGCCTGCTCGCCGAGTCCGGCTCGGGCGTCGCGACCCTCGGCCTGCCCGGCTCCGCGGGCGTGCCCGCCGACATCGCCGCGCTCACCCTCGTCCTGCCCTACAACGACATCGCCGCGGTGCGCGCCGCCTTCGACGCGCACCCGGGGCGCATCGCCGCGATCATCACCGAGGCGGCGGGAGCGAACGCCGGCATCCTCGCGCCCGCGCCGGGGTTCAACGCCGCACTTGCCGAGCTCGCCCACGAGCGCGGAGCGCTGCTCATCCTCGACGAGGTGCTCACCGGGTTCCGGGTCGGTCCCGCCGGCTACTGGGGACTCGAGCAGGAGCGCGGACCGGGCTACCGGCCCGATCTCGTCACCTTCGGCAAGGTCATCGGCGGCGGCCTGCCGATCGCCGCCGTCGGCGGGCGCGCCGAGATCATGGACCTGCTCGCCCCCCTCGGCCCCGTCTACCAGGCCGGCACGCTGTCCGGGAACCCCGTCGCCGTCGCGGCCGGCATCGCGCAGCTGCTCGCCGCCGACGCGGCCGTCTACGAGCGGATCGACGCCTCCGCCGCCCGGCTCTCGCGAGCCGTGGAGGTCGCGTTCTCCGACGCCGGCCTGCCCGTCAACGTCTCGCGCGCCGGCAGCCTCTTCTCGATCGCGTTCCGCGACCCCGCGCTCGGCCCCATCCGCGACTACGAGGACGCGAAGGCGCAGGAGGCGTGGCGCTACCGGGCTTTCTTCGCTGCGATGCTCGAGCAGGGCGTCTCGCTCCCGCCGAGCGTCTACGAGGCGTGGTTCCTGTCCGCGGCGCACACCGACGCCGAGCTGTCGCGCGTCGAGGCCGCGCTGCCGGCCGCGGTCCGCGCCGCGAGTCGGCCGCAGTAGGCTCGCGGCATGGCCCCCGTCGTCGCCGTCGCCCAGTTCGCGCCCGGCCCGGACCCCGACGCGAACCTCGACGCGATCCGCCGGCTCACGACCGACGCCGTCGGCCACGGCGCCGGGCTCGTCGTCTTCCCCGAGTACTCGCAGTTCTTCGACCGTACCCCGGGGCCGAGCTGGTCGCCCATGGCCGAGCCGCTCGACGGCACCTTCGTGAGCGCGCTCGCGGAGCTCTCGGACGTGACGGGCGCGACGATCGTCGCCGGCTTCATCGAGCGCGCCGCCGAGGTCCTCAAGTTCCACAACACCGTCGCCGCGGTCGCCCCCGCCCGCGGCCTCGTCGCGAGCTATCGCAAGCTCCACCTCTACGACGCGTTCGGCGCCTCCGAGTCCGATTGGGTCGAGCCGGGCGAGATCGCCGAGCCGCAGCTCTTCGACTGGGGCGGCCTGCGGGTCGGGCTGCAGACCTGCTACGACATCCGCTTCCCCGAGGTCACCCGCCGCATCGTCGACGCGGGCGCCGACCTCGTCCTCGTGCCCGCCGAATGGGTCGCGGGCCCCCTGAAGGAGCACCACTGGCGCACGCTCGTCACCGCGCGCGCCATCGAGAACACCATCTACGTCGCAGCCGCCGACCACACGCCGCCCGTGGGCGTCGGGACCTCCCTCATCGTCGACCCGATGGGCGTCGCGCTCGCGGCGCTCGGCGAGGCCGAGGGGGTCGCGACCGCGGTGGTCGACCCCGCGCGCATCGCCTCGGTCCGCGAGGTCAACCCCGCGCTGCGGCTGCGCCGCTTCCGGGTCTCAGATCCCCAGGCGTGAGAACGACGTGACGATCGTGAACACGACGGCGCCCGCGCACGCGATGTAGACGCTGCGCTGGCGCGACATGTCGACGCGGCCGATCAGGAATCCGAGCCCCAGGTGGACGACGGCGGTCAGGATGTAGGCGTACATCGGCAGCTCGCCGATCGTCTCCGGGGCGATGATCCAGAACGCGAACGCCGCGAGCCCGAGGACGAGCGCGGCGATCGAGCCGGCGTTGCGTCGCCCCCGCGCGATCGTGCTGAGCCCGAGCACCGCGAGCGCCATCGAGAGCCAGCCGAGCGCCGAGTTCGCGATGACGTAGAGCTGGAACGGCAGGCCGACGAGGGAGACGAGCGCGATGACCGCGCCGACGACGCCGACGATGATGGGGGAGCGCTCGACGAGGGGGTTCGGGGCCGGCCGCTGCTCGTCGTCCTCCGACGCCGTCATCGACGCAGGCCGCTCAGGCGGGCGACGGCTTCCTCGATGACGGGCACCCGCTTACAGTACGCGAAGCGCATGAGCGAGGCGTATTCGGCCCGATGCGCCTCGGAGACGAGCGCCGTCACGGGGATGCCGACGATCCCGGCGAGCTCCGGGAGGCGGCGGGCGAACGCCATCGCGTCGGGTTCGCCGATCGCCGCGGTGTCGGCGACGACGAAGTAGCCGGCCGAGGGGCGGTGCACGGTCAGCCCCGCCTCCGCGAGTCCGGCGCTGAGCAGATCGCGCTTGCGCTCCAGGACGCGCGCCGCACCGAGGAGGACCTCGTCGGGCAGCCGCAGGCCGACCGCGATCGCCGGCTGGAACGGCCCCGCGTTCACGTAGGTGAGGAACTGCTTGACGGCCGTCACAGCCCGGACGAGCGGTGCGGGCCCGATCGCCCAGCCGACCTTCCAGCCGGTCACCGAGAACGTCTTGCCGCCCGAGGAGATCGTGAGCGTGCGATCCCAGCCGCCCGGCAGCGACGAGATCGGCAGATGCCGGCCGTCGAAGACGAGGTGCTCGTAGACCTCGTCGGTCACGATGATCGCGTCGTGCCGGTGCGCGAGCTCGATGACGCGCTCGAGCACGTCGCGCGGCCATACGGCGCCCGTCGGGTTGTGCGGACTGTTGACGAGGATGATCCGGGTCCGGTCGCCGACCGTCGCGGCGAGCTCGTCGGGGTCGGGCACGAAGCCGGGGGCGCGGACGGGCACGGTCACGAGGCGCGCACCGCTGAGGGCCGCGAGTGCCGCGTACGAGTCGTAGTAGGGCTCGGCGACGACGATCTCATCGTCCGGGCCGTCGGTGAAGGCGAGGATCGCGGCGGCGATCGCCTCGGTCGCTCCGGCCGTGACGAGCACCTCGGTCTCCGCATCGACGCCGACGCCGTACCAGTGCTGCTGGTGGGCGGCGATCGCCTCGCGCAGCTCGGGCACCCCGAGTCCGGGCGGGTACTGGTTGCGTCCGGCGTCGATGGCGTCGTGCGCGGCCTCGATGACCTCGATGGGGCCGTCCTCGTCGGGGAAGCCCTGACCGAGGTTGATGGCGCCCGTGCGGGCCGCGAGGGCCGACATCTCGGCGAAGATCGTGGGCTGCGGCGCGCCGGCCGCGTCGAGCAGGCCCGCGCCGCGCGCGGTGCGGCGCCAGGCGCCCGGGACGACGTCATCCATCGGTCCGAGCTTAGGTCCGCCGCCGCCCATGGGTGATGCACTGCCGGGTCATAGTCGACACGCAGACGCGCTTAATACGATGTCCAGGTTCGCGCCGGATCGTTCCGGTGTCGAGAGGAAACCATGGACGACATCGAGAACACCCAGCCCGAGCCGCAGGCGCCGCAGGCGCCCCTCGTGCCCCCGGCGCCCCCGGTCTACCAGGAGCCGATCCGCGTCTACGTGCCGCCGCAGGAGGCGCCGCGCCGCCGCGGCTGGCTGCCCGTCGTCGGCGGGCTCGCGGCGGGTGCCGTGTTCGGCGCCGCGGCCGGCGGGATCGGCGGCTACGTCGTCGCGCAGAACGCGAGCGGGTCGGGTTCCGCGCTCGCACCGGCGAGCTCGGCGCAGGCGATCACGATCAACGATCTCGACGACGTCAACGTCGTCACGGCGGTCGCGGCGAACGCGATGCCCTCGGTCGTGACGCTCTCCGTCGCGGCGGACGGGGTCGGCCGCGGGACCGGATCCGGCGTCGTCGTCAGCGACGACGGCTACATCGTGACGAACACCCACGTCGTGACGCTCGGCGGTGCGACCGCCGACCCCGTCATCCGGGTCACGACGAGCTCGGGCCGCGTCTATGACGCGACGGTCGTCGGCACCGACCCCCTCCTCGACCTCGCCGTCATCAAGGTCGAGGGCGCATCGGAGCTCGTCCCCATCGCGTTCGCCGACTCGTCGGACCTCAACGTCGGCGACATCACGATCGCGATCGGCGCGCCCCTCGGCTTCTCCGGGACGGTGACGAGCGGCATCATCAGCGCGCTCGACCGCAGCATCCAGGTCCAGTCGAGCGCGGTGCCGGACACCACGTCGACCGATTCGGACGACGGCGACTCGACGAACCCGTTCGACAACTTCCGCTTCAATCTGCCCGGCGTCGAGACGACCCAGTCGCAGGGCACCATCCAGCTGCCGGTCATCCAGACCGACACCGCGATCAACCCGGGCAACTCCGGCGGCGCGCTCCTGGACGCCTCGGGCAAGCTCATCGGCATCAACGTCGCGATCGCCGGCAGCACGGGCGGCGACATCGGCGTCGGCTTCGCGATCCCCTCGAACACGGTCCAGCGGATCGTCGGCGAGCTCATCGAGAACGGCGTCGCGACGCACGGCCTGCTCGGCGTCACGGTTGCCGACGTCTCCGCCGACCCGAACCAGGCCGACGCGGGCATCGTCGGCGCGAGCGTCCAGTCGGTCGTCGACGGCAGCGGCGCGGCCGCCGCGGGCATCAAGGTCGGCGACATCATCGTCGAGTTCGGGGGGACCCCGATCACCTCGCGCAACGACCTCACCGCGCAGGTGCGCACGCATGCGATCGGCGACGTCGTCGACGTCGTCTACGTGCGCGGCGGCCAGTCCCGCACGGTGAGCGTCACCCTCGGCGACCTCAACGACCTCAACCAGTGACCCCCGGCTCTCCTCCGCGGCGCCTGAGCGAGCGAGCCGCCCTGCGGCCCCCTGAGCGAGCAGGCTTCCTCAGCGGCCCCCTGAGCGAGCGAAGCGAGTCGAAGGGTGCGCGCGGCGGCGGGAGATGACACCGCCGCCGCGCATGCACTGCCGACGCTAGCCCGCGCCCGCTGCACGGGACCTCCACCGGCGCCCGTCGTTGCGAAAACGTAACCGTTCCCGCCCCCAGCCAGCCGGTCGACTCGGCTCGCTAGACTCCCTGAGATGAGCGACGAGTCGGGACAGGGGCCAACGGCCCAGGAGGAGTCCCCGACGTCGCCGCCCGACGCGCCGACCATGAGCGGCGCGGCGCCCGAACGCGCGGCCGCATCGGGCGCCGCGAAGGCCGCCGCCAAGTCCTCGACGGCGCGCACCGCCTCCGCGCGGACCTCGGCCGCGAAGTCGTCTCCGGCCAGGAAGCCGGCTGCCGCGGCGAAGTCGGCCACAGGCGTCGCGGCGAGGTCGACCCCGGCCGCGAAGCCCGCGACGACGAAGAAGCCGGCGACGCCACGCAAGCCCGCCGCGCCGCGCAAGCCCGCCGCGACGAAGAAGCCGGCACCGCCGCCGAAGCCCGTCGAACCGCCCAAGCCGCCCGTCGACCCGGTGCTCGTGCTCGAGTCCCTCACCAAGCGGTTCGGCGATCACGTCGCCGTCGACGAGGTCACCCTCTCCCTCGACCCCGGCACGTTCACCGGCATCGTCGGGCCGAACGGCGCGGGCAAGACGACGACGCTCTCGATGATCACCGGACTCCTGCGCCCGACGAGCGGTCGCGTCCTCATCGCCGGCACCGACGTCTGGAAGCACCCGCGCCGCGCGAAGCGCCAGATCGGCGTGCTGCCCGACCGGCTGCACACCTTCGACCGGCTGACCGGCGGCCAGCTGCTGTACTACACGGGCGTGCTGCACGGACTCGACCGGCAGACCGCGCGGCGGCGGACCGTGGAGCTCTCCGAGGCGTTCAAGGTCGAGCACGCCATGGGCCGGCTCGTCACCGACTACTCGTCGGGCATGCTCAAGAAGATCGCGCTCGCGGCCGCCCTCGTGCACGCGCCGCGACTGCTCGTCCTCGACGAGCCGTTCGAGTCGGTCGACCCCGTCTCCGCGATGACGGTCGCGCAGATCCTCCGCGACTTCGCCGCCGCAGGCGGCACGGTGCTGCTCTCGAGCCACTCCATGGAGCTCGTGCAGCGCATCTGCGACCACGTCGCCGTCATCGTCGACGGCCGCCTCATCGCTGGCGGTACGGTCGACGACGTGCGCGGCGACCGCAGCCTCGAGGAGCGGTTCATCGACCTCGCGGGCGCCGACGAGGAATCGATCGCGGATCTCACATGGTTGCATCGCTTCTCCGGCTGAGGCTCCACTCCCTCGGCAACCTGGTCCTGCGGCCCCGCTCGGCCGCGGAGGGACTCGGCGTCGCCATCGGGGCCCTCTTCGTCGTCGCCGCGATCATCGGAATCCTCGCCTTCGCCGGCGTCGCGGGCCGCACCACGCCGGAGCTGCGCGGCGCCGCCTTCGTCGTGCTCGGGTCCGCGGTCGTCGGGGGATTCTGGCTGCTGCCCTTCGCCTTCCGCGTCGACGACGGGATGCGGCCGCGGGCCTTCGCGCACTTCGAGATCTCGCCCGGCCGGCTCGCCACCGCGCTCGCGCTGTCGCGGCTCATCAGCGTCCCCGTCGTCCTGCTCATCGTGCTGCTCGTCATCCAGATCGCCGCATGGCGTCCTGCCGGCTCGGCGACGCTCATCGTCGCGATCGTCGCCGGACTCGTCCTGCTCGCGATGTGCGTGCTCGGCTCGCAGGTCGCCTCGGCGGTCGCGGGCCGGGGCATCGTGTGGCGCAACGTCGCCGTGCTGCTCGCGCTCACCGCGGCCGCGATCGGTGCACCGCTCGCCGCCGCGCTCGTCACGCTCGACTGGTCCTCCGACGGGGTCACGTACCTCCGCCGCGCGACCGAGGTGCTCGTCTGGACGCCGGTCGGCGTCGCCTGGGGCGCGCCGGGCGCGGCCGCCTCGGGAGACCTCGGACTCGCCTGGGGCCGGATCGCGGTCTCGCTCGGCATCGTCGCCGTGCTCGCCGCGCTCTGGTACTGGATCGTGCGGCGCGCGGGCGGGACCGTGCCGCGCGCGCAGGCGGTCAAGCGGCTGGTCGGCTTCGGCGTGTTTGACGCCGTGCCGTCGATCCCCGGCGGCGCGATCGCGGCGCGCAGCATCGTCTACTGGATGCGCGACTCGCGCTACGCCGTGCCGCTGCTCATCCTGCCGATCATCCCGATCGCGATCGCGGTGTCGTTCGCGATCGCGGGCATCCCGGTGATCGTCGTCGCGTGGCTCGGCGTCCCCCTCGTCGCGCTCATCATCGGCTGGTCGGTGCACAACGACATCGCGGCCGACGGCACGGCGTTCTGGCTCCACGTCGTCACGGGCGTCGGCGGGCGCGCCGATCGCTGGGGCCGCGTCGTCGCACCGCTCATCATCGGTGCGGTCGTCGTCGTCGGCGGATCGTTCCTGACCGGCTGGCTCATCGGCTCGAGCGCGCTCGTCCTCCCGCTCACCGCGCTGAGCTCGTGCCTGCTGCTCGTCGGGCTGGGGGTCGGCAGCGCCGCGTCCGCGATCGCGCCGTACCCGACCGTGGCGCCGGGTGACGGGCCCTTCGCGCAGCCGCAGGCGCTGCGCGGGGGAGAGCCCGCGAAGCAGGCCGCGTCGCTCCTCATCGCGCTGTGCCTCGCGCTGCCGGCGATCGCGTCGATGATCGTCGTCGCGACGGTCGACCCCGCGTTCCTCGTCCCCGCGCTCTGGATCGCGTTCGGCTCCGGCATCCTCGTGCTCGTCGCCGGGACCGAGCTCGGCGGCCTCGTCGTCTCGCGCCGCGCACCCGAGATCCTCGCCTTCACCCAGCAGAACTGAGCGGCCGGCGCCGTAGAATCCCGGCATGACGGACACCGAGCACACCGGCGGCGGCACCGACGTGATGGATCGGGAGCTCGAGAAGCTCCTGAACGGCGAGCTGACCGAGGACGGCGATCACGACCGCTTCTCGCACTACGCGCCGAAGGACAAGATCGTCGAGTCCGCCGTCACCGGCAAGCCGATCCGCGCGCTGTGCGGCAAGCTCTGGGTCCCGAGCCGCGACCCCGAGAAGTTCCCCATCTGCCCGGAGTGCAAGGACGCCTACGAAAAGCTCCGCCGCTGACACGCGTTTTTCAGGAGTGGGCGGGGGTCGGCGTGCATATCGCACGCGAACCCCGCCGCACTCCTGAAAAACGCGGGTGGTTCAGAGGTAGACGGTGGGGATCGCGGCGTCGCCGCGGCTGAGGCGCAGCGCGTCCGGCGGGAGCTCGGCGATCGCCGAGCGATGGTGCATCCGAGCGGCCGCGACGCCGTCGGCACCGAGATGCTCGGCGACGGGCTCGCCCTCGTCGACGAGCACGACGTCGAGGCGGCGACCGCTCGAGTCGTCCGCAGGCTCCTCGACGTAGATCGTCTCCTCGACCGCGACGCCGTCCTCGGTGCGGCGCACGGGGATCTTGCGCCCGCCGACGTTCGCCTTGCCGCTCGAGTGCTTCGCGACCGGCACCCACTCGCCGGCCTCGCCCTGCCGCGCCACGAGCTTGAAGACCATGCCGGCGGCCGGATGCCCGGAGCCGGTGACAACCGCGGTGCCGACGCCGTACGAGTCGACGGGGGCGCCGCGCAGCGCCGCGATCGCGTACTCGTCGAGATCGTTCGTGACCGTGATCCGCGTGCTCGTCGCGCCGAGCGAGTCGAGCTGCGCGCGCACCTGCGCGACGACGACCGGGAGATCGCCCGAATCGATCCGCACCGCGCCGAGGCCGGTGCCCGCGACCCGCACCGCGGTCTCGACACCGCGCTCGATGTCGTACGTGTCGACGAGCAGCGTCGTGCCGGGCCCGAGCGCCGCGACCTGCGCCGCGAACGCCTCCTCCTCGGAGTCGTGCAGCAGGGTGAAGGAGTGCGCCGCCGTGCCCATCGTCGGGATGCCCCAGGTGCGACCGGCCTCGAGGTTCGATGTCGCGGCGAAGCCCGCGATGAACGCGGCGCGCGCGGCCGCGACGGCGCTGCGCTCGCTCGTGCGGCGCGAGCCCATCTCTGCGAGCGGCCGGCCCTCCGCCGCGCTCGCCATCCGGCTCGCCGCGGACGCGACGGCCGAGTCGAAGTTGAGGACCGACAGGATGAGCGTCTCGAGGATCACCGCGTCCGCGAAAGTGCCGTCCACCTGCAGGATCGGCGAGCCGGGGAAGTAGAGCTCGCCCTCCCGGTAGCCCGTGATCGTGCCGCGGAACCGGTACTCGGCGAGCCAGGCGAGCGTCTCGGGCCGCACGATCGCGTTCTCCCGCAGCCACGCGATCTCCGCGTCGCCGAAGCGGAAGCGCTCGATGAGCTCGACAAGCCGACCCGTCCCCGCGACGACGCCGTAGCGACGGCCTGCCGGCAGGTGCCGCGCGAACACCTCGAACACGCTCGCGCGCTCATGCGTGCCGGCACCGATCGCCGCGTCGAGCATCGTGAGCTCGTACCGGTCGGTCAGCAGTGCGGTGCTCACACCCCGACGATAACGTTTTTCAGGAGTGGGGGCGGGTCGGCGTGCGCATTGCACGCCGTTGCCCCCGTGCGCCTGAGAACGGCGCCTAGCATGTTGTGGTGAGCGACGCGCCGATCGGGGTCTTCGACAGCGGGGTCGGCGGCCTCACGGTCGCGCGCGCGATCATCGACCAGCTGCCGAATGAGCGCATCCGCTACGTCGGCGACACCGCGAACGGTCCCTACGGCCCGCTGCCGATCGCCGAGGTCCGCGAGCTCGCACTCGGCGTCCTCGACGACATGGTCGGTGCCGGGGTCAAGGCCATCGTCATCGCCTGCAACACGGCGTCGGCCGCGATGCTCCGCGACGCGCGCGAGCGCTTCACCCTCGCCGCCGGCATCCCCGTCATCGAGGTCATCCAGCCCGCCGTGCGGGCCTCGGTGCGGCAGACCCGCAGCGGCCGGGTCGGCGTCATCGGCACGGCCGGGACCGTCAACTCGCTCGCCTACGAGGACGCGTTCGCGGCGGCGAGCGGGCTCGAGATCACGACGCGAGCCTGCCCCAGGTTCGTGGAGTTCGTCGAAGCCGGCGTGACGACCGGCCCCGAGCTGCTCGCCGTCGCGGAGGAGTACCTCGCGCCGCTGCGGGCCGCCGACATCGACACCCTCGTCCTCGGCTGCACCCACTACCCGCTCATCGCGGCGGCGATCCAGTACGTCGTCGGGCCCGAGGTGACGCTCATCTCGAGCGCCGAGGAGACCGCGTTCGACGTGTACCGGACGCTCGTCAGGCACGGGCTCGAGCGCACCGCGACCGCGCCGCCGCAGCACCACTTCGAGGCGACGGGCGACGACCCGGCCTCGTTCAAACGGCTCGCGCAGCGCTTCCTCGGCCCCGAGATCGTCCGCGTCGAGCCGTTCACCGCGTCCGTCCCAGTCCAGCTCGAGCAAGGAGCCCAAGCATGACCCGAATCGACGGCAGGCAGCCCGATGAACTCCGTCCCGTGACGATCGAGCGCGGCTGGAGCGAGCAGGCCGAGGGATCGGCGCTCATCTCCTTCGGCCGCACGCGGGTGCTGTGCACGGCGTCGTTCACCGCGGGCGTGCCGCGGTGGCTCGTCGGCAAGGGCACCGGCTGGGTGACCGCCGAGTACGCGATGCTGCCTCGCGCGACGAACGAGCGCAGCGACCGGGAGTCGGTCAAGGGGCGCGTCGGCGGCAGGACGCACGAGATCTCGCGCCTCATCGGCCGCGCGCTGCGCGCCGTCATCGACACGCGGGCGCTCGGGGAGAACACGATCGTCATCGACTGCGATGTGCTCCAGGCCGACGGCGGCACGCGCACCGCGGCGATCACGGGCGCGTACGTCGCGCTCGCGGATGCGATCGCGTGGGGGAGGCAGAACGGCCACATCCCCAAGTCGGCCGAGCCGCTCATCGACTCGGTCGCCGCGATCAGCGTCGGGATCGTCGGCGGGGTGCCGCTGCTGGATCTCGAGTACCGCGAGGACTCGAGGGCGGAGACCGACATGAACGTCGTGACGACCGGCCGCGGCCTCTTCGTCGAGGTGCAGGGGACGGCCGAGGGCGCGCCATTCGACAAGCGCGAGCTCGATGCGCTCCTCGAGCTCGCGACGGCCGGCACGGCGCGGCTCGCCGAGCTGCAGCGGGAGGCGCTCGCGTGAGCCGACGCCTCGTGCTGGCGACGCACAACCACCACAAGCTCGAGGAGCTCGCGGCGATCCTCGGTCCGGCGCTCGACGGCTTCGAGCTCGTCCCGACCGACGGCCCCGACCCGGTCGAGGACGGCAGGACGTTCGCGGAGAACGCGCTCATCAAGGCCCGCGCCGCGGTCGCGCACACGGGCCTGCCGGCGCTCGCGGACGACTCGGGGATCGCCGTCGACGCGCTCGGGGGCGCGCCCGGCATCCACTCGAAGCGCTACGCCGGCACGGGCGACGACCGGGACAACCTTCAGAAGCTGCTGCGCGAGCTCGAGGAGGTCGACGAGCGCGCGGCGAGGTTCGTCTGCGCGGCCGCCTTCGTCGATCCCGACGGCACGGAGATCGTCGAAGTCGCCGAGTACCCCGGCGAGGTGCTGCGGGTGCCCGTCGGCGACGGCGGCTTCGGCTACGACCCCGTCTTCCGGCCCGAGGGATCATCGCGCAGCCTCGCGGAGTTCAGCGCGGAGGAGAAGAACGCCGTGTCGCACCGGGCGATGGCGTTCCGCGCCCTCATGCCGGCAGTCGGAGCACGATTCCCAGGATCCGTCTGAACGACTCGAGGTCCTCGGGGCTGAGGTCGCCGACGAGCTCCTGCTCGATGGTGAGGGCGACGGGGCGGGTGCGGTCCATCTGCGCGCGACCCGCATCGGTGAGCTCGAGCTCGAAGCGGCGGCGGTCGATGGTCGACGCGGTCCGGGTGATGTAGCCGCTCGACTCGAGGCGGCGCACGAGGTCGGCGATCGTCGAGCGGTCGAGGTCGAGCGCGTCGCCGAGCTCGCGCTGGCTCGCGCCGGGGTGCTTGGAGATGACGGCGAGCGCGGCGAACTGCACGTTCGTCATGCCCGGGGAGTGCGCCTGCCAGGCGGCCACGTGGCGCTGCTCCGCCCGCCGGATCAGGTGTCCGGTGTAGCAGAGGGGGGTGAGGTCGTCGAGCATGCGGCTCCTGGTCGGGGTCGAAGGCTTCGCAATGCTATCCCCACGCCGGTGGGCGGGGAGGACGCCCGAGATGCTAAGTTTTCGGCATGCCGAAATCTGGGACGCGGTTCGAGCGGCCGCGGACGTCAGCGGTGCTGCTGCTCGGGCCCGCCTTCGTCGCGGCCATCGCCTACGTCGACCCCGGCAACGTCGCCGCGAACCTCACCGCCGGTGCCCGCTACGGCGACCTGCTGCTGTGGGTCCTCGTCCTCGCGAACGCGATCGCCGTGCTCGTCCAGTACTGCTCCGCGAAGCTCGGCCTCGTCACCGGGCAGAGCCTCGCCGAGCACCTCGGCGACCGGCTGCGCACCTGGCCCCGACGCCTCTACTGGCTCCAGGCCGAGCTCGTCGCCGCCGCGACCGACGTCGCCGAGGTCATCGGCGGCGCGATCGCGCTCCACCTGCTCTTCGGCATCCCGCTGTGGATCGGCGGGATCATCGTCGGCGTCGTCGCGATCGCGATCCTCACGATCCAGTCGCGTCGCGGCCAGCGCGCCTTCGAGCTGACGATCATCGGACTGCTCGCGATCATCGTCATCGGCTTCGTGTTCGGCCTCGTCGTCTCCGGCTTCGACCTCGGCGAGGCCGCGGCGGGACTCGTGCCGAGGTTCGAGGGGACCGACTCGGTGCTGCTCGCGACGAGCATGCTCGGGGCGACCGTGATGCCGCATGCGATCTACCTCCACAGCGCCCTCGCCCGAGATCGTCATCTCGGGAATGCCGTGGCCCGGGACCCTCGCGGCGCTGTCGTCGAGCCGGGGCGGATGCGGACGCTGCTGCGCGCGACGAAGATCGACGTCTTCGCGGCGCTCGTCGTCGCGGGCGCCGTCAACATCGCGATGCTGCTGCTCGCCGCGAGCGCGCTGCGGGACGTGCCAGGCACCGACACGATCGAGGGCGCGCACGCCGCGATCGAGGCGGCGCTCGGCCCCGGCGTGGCGATCGTGTTCGCGATCGGCCTGCTCGCCTCGGGTCTCGCCTCCTCGAGCGTCGGGACCTACGCGGGGCAGTCGATCATCGGCGGCCTGCTCAAGGTGCGGGTGCCGATCATGGCCCGCCGCCTCGTGACGCTGGTACCCGCCGTCGTCATCCTCGCGTTCGGCGTCGACCCGACCTGGGCGCTCGTGCTGTCGCAGGTCGTGCTGTCCTTCGGCATCCCGTTCGCCCTCATCCCGCTCGTGCGGGCGACCGGCTCGGTGCGGGTCATGGGGCGCTGGGTCAACCCGGTCTGGCTGCGCGTCCTCGGCTGGGTCTCGGTCGCGATCATCACGGTGCTCAACGCGCTGCTGATCGTGCTCGTCATCACGGGCTGAGCGCCGGGGCGCCGAGCGTCGCGATCAGCCGTCGGAGTCGCGCTCGCGCTCCCGCTCCCACGGCGCGCCGGGCTCGTCGTCGAGGTCGATCGAGAGCGCCTCGACCTCCTCGTCGGTCGGCACGTGCGCCCCGGCGCGCTTCGCCTTCGCGCGGCCCACGAAGAAGTGGACGGCGGTCGGGACGACGGTGAGCAGCACCGCGCCGATGAGGATGATGTCGATGTACTCGACGACGAAGTCGGCGAGCCAGGGGATGTAGCCGATGAAGAAGCCGACGAGGGTGAGCCCCGTGCCCCACACGATCGCGCCGATCGCGTTGTACAGCGTGTACTTCTTGTAGTTCATGTGGCCGACGCCGGCCATGACGGGCGTCACGGTGCGCACGACGGGCACGAACCGCGCGAGGATGACGGACAGGCCGCCGAAGCGGTGGAAGAAGGCGTTCGTCCGCTTGACGTTCTCGATCGAGAACAGTCCGGACTCCTTGCGCTCGAAGATCCTCGGGCCTGCCTTATGGCCGATGAAGTAGCCGACCTCGCCGCCGATGAAGGCCGCGGCGCTGATCGCGAGACAGGAGATCCAGATGGGGATCTGGATGCCGGTGTAGGGCGGGATCATCGTGCCGGTGAACGTCAGCACGCCGGTGATGAGCAGCAGCGTGTCGCCGGGCAGGATGAAGCCGATGAGCAGCGCCGTCTCGGCGAAGATGATGAGGCAGACGACGAGGAGCGCCCACGGCCCTGCGTTCGTGATGATCGCGTGCGGGTCGAGCCACGGGATCAGGGCTGCGGGGGCGTGTACTGCGGCGGCGAGGGTCACCAGGCTCCTGTCGTCGGTCACCCGATTCTAGGGGGATGCTCCCTGGCGAGCGCCGCGCCTTCGACGTCGACATTGGGCAGAACGCGATCGAGCCACTTCGGCATCCACCAGGCCGCCTTGCCGAGCAGGTGGATGACGGCGGGCGTGATGAGCATGCGCACGACGAACGCGTCGAAGAGCACGCCGATCGCGAGGCCGAAGCCGAGCGGGCGGATCGTGCCGATGTGGGAGAAGATGAAGCCGCCGAAGACGGACGCCATGATGATCGCCGCGGCGGTGACGACGGCGCGGCCGCTGCGCAGGCCCGCGGTGACGGCGACGCGCGCAGGCTGGCCGTGCACGTAGGCCTCGCGCATGCCGGCGACGAGGAAGATCTGGTAGTCCATCGCGAGGCCGAAGAGCATGCCGATGATGAGGATCGGGGCGAAGCTGAGCACCGGCCCCGGGTCGTGCACGTCGAAGATGCCGCCGAGCCAGCCCCACTGGTAGACGGCGGTGACGGCACCGAGGGCGGCGAACAGCGACAGGATGAAGCCGAGCGCGGCCATGATCGGCACGAGGATCGAGCGGAACACGATGATGAGCAGGATGATCGCGATCCCGGCGATGAGCACGAGGTAGACGGGCAGGGCGGCCGCGAGCTTCTCGGAGATGTCGATCGCCGCGCTCGCGGAGCCGGCGACTCCGATCTCCTCGACGCCGTCGGGCGGCGTCGCGTCGCGCAGCGCGTGCACGAGCGCCTCGGTCGTCTCGCTCGTCGGTCCGTCGCGCGGGATGACCTGGAACGCGAGCAGGTCGCCCGTGTCGGTCGCGGCGACGGGCACCGCGGCGACGACGTCGTCCTGCGCCATGAGGAAGTCGACGAAGTCGGCCTGGAACGCGAGCAGGTCGTCCTCGGCGACGGGCTCGTCGGGTGTCGCGACGACGACGAGCGCGGAGTTGCGTCCGGCGCCGAACTGCTCGGCGACGGTCGAGTAGGTCTGGTACTGGGTGGAGTCGGCCGGCTCTGAGGCGGCGCTGAGCAGCCCGAGGCGCAGGTCGAGCACGGGTGCGGCGACGGCGAGCAGTCCGACGACGCCGACGATGACGGATGCGATCGCGGTGCGGGTGCGCATGGGCTTCGGCGCGCTCGGCACGACGGCTTCGGCCTTGCGGGCGCGCCGGCTGAGCGCCCGCATCCCGATGAGGCGCAGCAGGGCGGGCACGAGGGTCACGGCGGAGAGCACGGCGACGAGGACGCAGAATGCGGCGACGATACCCATCGTGCCGAGGAACGGGATCCCGGTGACGGTCAGCGCGAGGAGGGCGACGATGACGGTCATGCCCGCGAACACGACGGCGCTGCCCGCGGTGCCGGTCGCGAGTCCGATCGACTCGTGCAGCTCCATGCCCTGGGCGAGCTGGCGCCGGTGCCGGTTGACGATGAAGAGCGCGTAGTCGATGCCGACAGCGAGGCCGAGCATGACGCCGAGCGCGGGGGTGACGCTCGACATCTGGACGACGTCGGAGAACGCGAGGGAGGCGGCGATGCCGACGCCGACGCCGAGGATCGAGGTGACCATCGGCAGGATCGCGGGCAGGAATGCGCGCAGCATGACGAGGAGGACGATGAGCGCGAGGAGCACGCCGACGATCTCGCCGACGCCGAGGATGCCGTCGAGCGAGGCGGCGAGCTCGGAGGAGTAGTCGACCGCGACGCCGGCGATCGCGGCGTCGTCGAGCATGGCGGCGACTTCGCCCTTGAGGTCGCTGGAGAGGGTGAAGAAGTCGTCCTCGAAGAGGATCGAGCCGAGCGCGGTGGAGCCGTCCTCGGAGACGCTGCGCAGTCCGTCCGCGGCGGCGAGGAGCCGGTCGGCGACGTCGAGCTGCTCCCGTCCCGCGGCGAGCTGCACGAGTCCGTCGTCGATCGTGGCCTGCTGCGTCGCGAGCTCGGTGCGACCGGCCTCGATCTGGGCGCGGCCTGCGTCGAGCTGCGCCTGCTGCGCGGCGAACGCGTCGGCGGCGTAGTCGTAGACGCCCTGCGCCTGGGCCTCGGCGATCGCGGCGTCGAGGACGGCCTGGCCCGCCTCGAGCTGGGCCTCGGAGTCGTCGAGCTGGGCGGATGCGGCGTCGAGCTGCTCCTGGCCGTCGCTGAGCTGCTGGGCGCTGTCCTCGAGCTCGGTGCGGCCGTCGGCGAGCTGCTGCGCCTGGTCCTCGATCTGCGCGTCGGTCGCGAAGGGGTCGACGACGGCTGCGACGCCGTCGATCTCGGAGACGTCTTCGAGGAGTGCGGCGATCGCGCTGCGCTGCGTCTCGTCGAATGCGCCGTCCTCGCTGCGGAAGACGACGGTCGCGGCGGCGCCGGCGTAGTCGGGCAGCGCGTCGGCGAGCTGCTGGGTGACCTTGTCGGTCGCCGTGCCGGGGATGCTGAAGTTCGAGGACAGCGCCCCGCCGAACGCGAGGAAGCCGCCGACGGCGACGGCGAGCGCGGCGATCCAGGCGCCGAGGACGATCCAGGCGCGGCGCGCCGATGCGCGTCCGAGGCGGTAGAGCAATGCGGCCAATTCCGGCACCTTTCGCGTGGGGGATGGCGCATCGTCGAGCCTCGCCAAATCATACCGACAGTTGTCGGAAAACCAACAGATGTCGCATAGAAAGCACGGCAGTCACAGCGTTCTGCCAGAATGCCGACGTGGACCCACGAAGCCTCAGGACCCGGCGCGCCCTCCAGCAGGCCGCGCTCGACCTCGGCATCGAGCGTCCGCTCGACGAGATCACCATCGGCGACATCGCCGAGCGCGCGGGCGTCAATCGCAGCAGCTTCTACCAGCACTACTCCGACAAGGAGACGCTGCTCGCCGACGCGCTCGACGCGATCGTCGAGGAGGCCGGCGCGAGCATCGAGGTCCCGATGGAGCCGACCGCGCAGCCGCCCGCCGGCCTCGTCGACTACCTCCACCACGTCGACGACCACGCCGCGCTCTACCGCTGGGCCCTCGGCTCGCACGGATCCGCGGTCGTCACGGCGCGGCTCTGGGAGCGCGTCGAGACGCTCGTGCGCCAGCACCTCGAGCTCGCCGGCGACGCGTCGCCCTTCGACGGCATCCCCGACGACGTCGTCGCGGCAGGCATCGCCGGCTCCGCGCTCGGCGCCGTCCGGGTGTGGCTCGACGGCGAACCGCGCGCCGACGTCGAGACCGCCGCCGGATGGATCTGGCGGATGCTGCTGGGACCGGCGGGAATCGCATAGCGAGTCGGTGGCGTTCTCCCAGGTCACGGGCCATAGCGTTCGAGAGGCGAACGCCGGGCGAGGGGAGACAGCGATGGGCCAGGAGTCCGCATCGGCGGGAGGTCCGCCGAAGACGGTCAAGCAGCAGCGCGCCGCCAAGCGCGAGGAGAAGGTCGCGCAGTTCAAGCGCGAGCAGGCCAGGCGCGAGCGCAACCGACGGTTCGGCATCTGGGGCGGCATCGGCGGAGGCGTCGTCGCCGTCGCGGCGATCGTCGCGCTCGTCGTCGTGACCTCGATCCCGCCGGCGCCCGTCGTCATCACGGGGCTGCAGACCTTCGCGAACGAGGCGACGCACGTCACCGGCGCCGTCGACTACCCCCAGGCCCCGCCAGCGGGCGGACCGCACAACGCCGTCTGGCTCAACTGCGGCATCTACACGGAGCCGGTGACGAACGAGAACGCGGTGCACGCGCTCGAGCACGGCGCCGTCTGGATCACCTACGATCCGGCGCTGCCCGAGGCGGACGTCGAGGCGCTGCGCGCCGCGGCGCCGTCCACGTACGCGATCGTCTCGCCCTACCCGGGCCTCGGCGCCCCCGTCGTCATCTCGGCGTGGGACGCGCAGGTCGAGCTCGACGGCGTGGACGACCCCCGACTGCAGCAGTTCGTCCAGGCCTACTGGAAGTCGCCGGACGCGCCCGAGCCCGGCGCGGCCTGCACGGGCGGCCTTGACGGCGCGGGCCGGATCGCCTGACGACGGCTCCGGCCATGAGCGACCAGACCCCGGCCGTCCGGCGATCGCGCTGGCCCGTCGCCGTGCTCGCGGTGCTCGCGGTCGTCGTCGCGCTGGCCGGGATGTTCTGGATCGGCCGCGCGAGCGTCGTCGGGACCGTGCCCGGCTCGACGAGCGCCGACGCCGGCTTCCTGCGCGACATGCAGACGCACCACGCGCAGGCGGTCGAGATGGCGATGCTCGTGCGCGACCGCACGGACGATCCCGAGCTGCGCGCGATCGCCTACGACATCGCGACCGCGCAGGCGCAGCAGTCCGGCGTCATGTACGGCTGGCTCCAGCAGTGGGGGCTCGACCAGTACGGCGAGCCGATGGCCTGGATGCAGGGCGGTGACGGGCACTCGGGGCACGGCGCGACGGGCAGCGGTGGCGGTGAGGCCGACGCGACGATGCCGGGCATGGCGACCCGCGCCCAGCTCGCCGCGCTCGGGGCCGCGGACGGAGCCGAGGCGGAGCGCCTCTTCCTCGAGCTCATGATCGCCCACCACCGCGGTGGCGTCGACATGGCCGAGGCGGCCGTCCGGCTCGCGACCCAGCCGATCGTGCGGGGCCTCGCGGAGAAGATGATCGCCGTGCAGACGGCCGAGATCGACGCGATGCAGCAGCTCCTCGCCGAGCGGCGCTGAGCGCGCACCCGGGAGTGGACGCAAACGGCTCGACCCGACCGACAGGCAGAACCACTCGCGTCCACCTCGAGGCGGGCGATCGCATCGGTGCGAGAGGCGGGACTCGAACCCGCACGACCGAAGTCACAGGAACCTAAATCCTGCGTGGCTGCCAGTTACACCACTCTCGCGCTCTCCCCAGCGTATTCGCCTCTCCCGATGATCGAGAGTCTTAAGGGAGCGTCGAAAAGTTAGGTGTACCTTTGCGCCATGACCGTTCGACAGGCTCAGCACACCGCTTCGACGAACGAGCGCCCCGCTCCGCAGGAGACGCTCTTCGAGCTCACCCCCGATCAGTCCGCGCAGGTCCGCGAGGCCGCGAAGCGGATCACGGCGCTCCCGAACGAGGATGCCGACGCGTTCTGCCGCCAGGCCCTCGACGCGTCCTTCGAGCTCCCCGTCGAGCTGCGCAAGGCGGTCCTCAACTTCTCCGACGTCGGCAGCGACACGGGCATCATGGTCGTCCGCGGCCTCTACGTCGACGAGGACCTCGTCGACACCCCGCTCGACAACCAGCAGGGTCTCGCCGGCCGCACCGAGTTCGTCAAGGAGATGGGCGCGATCGCGCACCTGCTCGGCACGATGGTCGGCTACGAGGCGGAGAACGGCGGCCGCCTCATCCAGGACATGGTCCCGAACCCCAAGCTCGCGATGACGCAGCAGTCGCAGTCCTCGAAGGTCGAGCTCGAGGCCCACACGGAGCAGTGCTTCAGCGAGTACCGTCCCGACTACGTCGTCCTCGGCGCGCTGCGCGGCGACGCGGACGCGTACACCTACTGCTACGCGGCGCGGAAGTTCATCGAGCACTTCACCGACGAGGAGCTCAAGCAGCTGCGCGAGCCGCGCTGGATGACGCAGATCGACGACTCCTTCAAGCCGTTCATCCCCGACCCCAACGCGGTCCGCGGCCCGTACCCGATCCTCACCGGCCCCGAGGACGACCCGTACATCCTCATCGACCAGGACCTCATGCACGGCGTCACGCGCGAGGCGCAGGAGCTGCTCAACAAGGTCGTGCAGACCTACGTCGACAACCGCGACGGCCACGCGCTCGCCGCGGGCGACCTGCTCATGCTCGACAACCCGCGTGCGATGCACGGCCGCTCGCTCTACTCGCCGCGCTTCGACGGCAAGGACCGGTTCATCGCCCGCGGCTTCGCGGTGCGCGACCGCCGTCGCCTCTGGCCGTGGCTGCTCGACGACCGCCGCACGGTCGCCGCGATGTACTCCTGATCGCTCCCCGAGCCACGGCTCCCTGAGCGAGCGTCAGCGAGTCGAAGGGAGCAGGAACAGCTCGAGGTTGTCCCGCGTGAGCGGGGCCAGAACGCCATCCGCGGCGAGTCCCAGCAGTTCGTCACGGCCGCACCAGCGCGCCTCCGCGAGCTCCGCCTGCACGACGAGCCCCTGAGCGGTTGCGGCCCCGTCCGCGACTCCCTGAGCAAGGGGGACTCCTTCTGCGGCTCCCTGAGCGAGCGAAGCCCCCTCTGCGGCTCCCTGAGCGAGCGAAGCGAGTCGAAGGGCGCCCGCCCACCGGAACACGTCGCAGTCCACCCGCCACCCCGCCTCGTTCGCGGCGTCCGCGCCGAACCGCCCGAGCGGCTCGAGCTCGTCGAGCGCCACGACGAGCGCGAGCTCCTCATGGAGTTCTCTCGCGAGGCACTCGGCCGCCGACTCGCCGGGCTCGAGCTTCCCGCCCGGCTGCATGAACGCGTCGGTGCCGGACTTGCGCACGACGAGCATCCGCCCGTCCCCGTCGAGGATGACTGCGGCGGCGATCCGGATGATCCGGTCCTCGCCGGTGTGCTCCTGGCTCACGGCAGCCGCCCCCTCGGCACGAACCTGGGGATCCAGCGCACGAAGCCGGCGCAGCCGAGCAGGGCGACGACGCCCATCGCGAGCGACGCCGCGGGCAGCGACACGAGCGCCGTCACGCCCGCGACGAGGAAGGTCGTGAGCGCGCCGCCGCCGTCCGTCAGCGTCCGCCAGGAGCCGAGATATGGTCCGGGATCGGCCTGCGGCGCGGTGTCGGCGCCGAGCGTGAGCAGGATGCCGCTGGACAGCCCGTTGCCGACCGCGATGACGATCGCGAACATCGCGAACCACATCTCGTCCTGCGGCAGCGGGACCGTGAGCGCGAGGGCGACGTAGCCGAGGCCCATGAGCGCGAGCGCCGGCAGCACGGCCCAGAGCCGTCCGAAGCGGTCCATGACCTGCCCGCTCGCGTAGAACAGCGCGAAGTCGACCGCGCCCGAGATGCCGATGATGAGGGCGATCGTCGCGGCGTCGAGCCCGATCATGACGCCGAAGAGCGGCAGGATGATCTGCCGCGCGGCGCGCACCGAGGCGAGGCACGCGGCGGCGGCCCCGAGCCGCGACAGGACCACGCGGTGGCGCCACATCGTGCGGAACACTCCGATCCGCTCGACGCCCGAGCGGTCGATGCGCGGGATCGCACCCGTGATCGCCTCGCCGGTGTCCTCGGCGATGAGCGCGCCCCCGTTCGCGGCCGGCACCTCGCGCTCGGGGTCGGGCCCGATGAGCACCATGAGCGTCGCCGCGACGACGCACGCGCCGAGGAACCACACCGACGCGTGCTGGTCGTGCACGACGAGCAGCAGGCCGGCCGAGACGAAGGGGCCGATGAAGATGCCGAGCCGGAACGTGCCGCCGAGCAGCGCGAGGGCTCGCGCACGGAAGGAGAACGGCACGCGCGTCGTCATGAAGGCGTGCCGGGCGACGCCGAACCCGGCCGCGCCCACCCCGATCAGGAACACCGAGGCGCCGAGCGCGAGCAGCCCCGGCAGCAGCGCCATGCCGACCGCCCCGATGAGCACGACGCCGCCGGCGAAGACCATCGTGTACCGCTCGCCGATGCGGGGGACGAGCGCCCCCGCCGGGATGTTGCCGCAGAGCTGGCCGATGACGAGCAGGCCCGCGATGAGCGCCGCGAGGCCCGCGTCGGCGCCGCGCTCGGCGGCGAAGATCGGGATGAGCGGCAGCACCGCCCCCTCGCCGAGCGCGAAGACCGTCGTGGGCCCGTAGATCATGACCGCGAACCGGCGCAGCACGCCCGCGGTCGAATCGCCGCCGGGATCGCGCTGCGCACCGGTCACTCGCTCGAGGCTACTCTCGGCCGCGTGCACCCGTGGGTCGAGTAGCCCGCAGGGCGTGCACTCGTGGGTCGAGTAGCCCGCAGGGCGTATCGAGACCCCGACTAGGCTGTACGGGCCATGGAACTCGACCTCAGCGCCGACATCGCCGCCCTGCGGACGACGTTCTCCGACATCGCCGCCGTCATCGACGTCGATCGCCTCAGCGCCGACATCGCCGCGCTGTCGGAGCAGGCGGGCGCCCCCGACCTGTGGGACGACCCCCAGCAGGCGCAGCAGGTCACGTCGAAGCTCTCGCACGCCCAGGCGCAGCTCGCCCGCGTCACCGGCGTCGCCCAGCGGCTCGACGACCTCGAGGTCCTCATCGAGCTCGCCAACGAGGCCGACGACGAGGATGCCGCGCAGGAGGCCCGCGACGAGCTCGCCGCGCTGACCGAGACGATCGACGCGCTCGAGGTGCAGACGCTGCTCGACGGCGAGTACGACGCACTGCCCGCCGTCGTCACCATCCGCGCCGGCGCGGGCGGCGTCGACGCCTCCGACTTCGCCGAGATGCTGCTGCGGATGTACGTGCGCTGGGCCGAGCGGCACAAGTACCCCGTGACCGTCATGGACACCTCCTACGCGGAGGAGGCGGGCATCAAGTCGGCGACGTTCCAGGTCGACGCGCCCTACGCCTTCGGCACGCTCTCCGTCGAGGCGGGCACGCACCGGCTCGTGCGCATGTCGCCCTTCAACTCCGCGCACAGCCGCGAGACGTCGTTCGCCGCGGTCGAGGTCATCCCCCTCATGGAGGAGGCGACCGAGATCGACATCCCGGAGAACGAGATGCGCATCGACGTCTTCCGCTCCTCGGGCCCCGGCGGGCAGTCGGTCAACACGACCGACTCGGCAGTGCGGATCACCCACCTGCCGACCGGCATCGTCGTGTCGATGCAGAACGAGAAGTCGCAGATCCAGAACCGCGCCGTCGCGCTCAAGGTGCTCCAGTCCCGACTCCTGCTGCTGCAGCGCGAGGAGGAGGCGAGGAAGAAGAAGGAGCTCGCCGGTACCATCACCGCCTCGTGGGGCGACCAGATGCGCTCCTACGTGCTCGCGCCGTACCAGATGGTCAAGGATCTGCGCACGAACCACGAGGTCGGTCGTCCCGACGACGTCTTCAACGGCGACATCGACGGCTTCATCGCCGCCGGCATCAAGTGGCGCAAGCGCAAAGAGGACTGAGCCCCCGGGTCCCTGAGCGAGCGAAGCGAGTCGAAGGGTAGCCGGGAGTTCCGGCGCGTGCGGGTGTCGCTGCCATGACGTTCTCCCGCCCTTCCTAGGCTGTCTGCGATGATCCGGTTCGAGAACGTCAGCAAGTCCTATCCGGGGACGACACGGCCCGCGCTCGGCGACGTGTCGCTCGAGATCGGCAAAGGCGAGTTCGTCTTCCTCATCGGCGCGTCCGGATCGGGCAAGAGCTCGCTGCTGCGGCTCATCCTCAAAGAGGAGAAGCCGAACTCCGGACAGATCCACGTCCTCGGCAAGAAGCTCTCCGCGATGCCGAGCCGCAAGGTGCCCTACTTCCGTCGCCACCTCGGCGTCGTCTTCCAGGACTTCCGGCTGCTGCCGGGCAAATCCGTCTACGACAACGTCGCGTTCACCCTCCAGGTCATCGGCAAGTCGCGCGGCTTCATCCAGGAGGCCGTCCCCGACGCGCTCAAGATGGTGGGCCTCGCCGGCAAGTCCGGGCGCATGCCGCACGAGCTCTCCGGCGGCGAGCAGCAGCGCGTCGCGATCGCCCGAGCCGTCGTCAACAAGCCCGCGATCCTGCTCGCCGACGAGCCGACGGGCAACCTCGACCCCGAGACCGCGCAGGGCATCATGGCGCTCCTCGAGCGCATCAACCTCGGCGGCACGACCGTCGTCATGGCCACCCATGCCGCCGACGTCGTCGACCGCATGCAGCGCCGCGTCGTCGAGCTCATGACCGGACGCATCGTGCGCGACGAGCGCGGCGGCGCCTACGTCACGCAGGCGATCCCGACCATCCAGACCTCGCAGATGGCGCAGCAGCCGCCGTCCGGTGCCGTCTCACCCGGTCCCGTCTCACCCGGTGCGAGCGCATGAGGCTCGGCCTCATCCTCGGCGAAGCGTTCCAGGGCCTGCGCCGGAACGCGTCGATGGTCGTCTCCGTCGTCCTCGTGACGTTCATCTCGCTCACCTTCGTCGGCGTCGCGATCCTGCTCCAGGGCCAGATCGGGCAGATGAAGGCCTACTGGTACGACCGCGCGCAGGTCGCCATCAACTTCTGCTCCGCGATCGACCAGACCGGCAACTGCCTCCAGGCCGCCGCGACCGACGAAGAGGTCGCCGCCGTCCAGGCGAAGCTCGCCGAGCCCTCCGTCGCCCGCTACATCGAGCGCACCGAGTACGACACGCCCGCGCAGGTCCTCGCGCAGGCGCAGGAGTTCTACTCCGACAACCCCGTCGGGGGCCTGCTCACCGAGGAGTTCATCGGCGGCATCCTCAACGTGACGCTCTACGACCCCTCGAACGCCGACATCGTCATCGAGTCGGTCTCCGCATTCGCCGGCGTCCAGTCGGTCGACGACCGGCGCGAGTACCTCGAGCCGATCTTCTCCATGCTCAACGCCGCCTCGGCCGCCGCGATCGGCGTCGCCGCGCTCATGCTCGTCGCCGCCGTCCTGCTCATCGCGACGACGATCCGGCTCTCGGCGTTCTCGCGTCGCCGCGAGCTCGGCATCATGCGGCTCGTCGGCGCGTCCAACCGCCTCATCGAGACGCCGTTCATCCTCGAGGGCGTCATCGCTGCGCTCATCGGCTCGATCCTCGCGAGCGCCGCGCTCGCGCTCATCGTCGAGTTCTGGGTCAAGCGCGAGCTCGGCTCGGTGCTCGGCGGCGGCGGGCTGCTCATCGGTCTGAGCGATGCTCTCCTCGTCGCGCCGATCCTCATCGCGATCGGCGTCGTGCTCGCGGCGCTGTCCGCCTCGGTCGCGATCAAGCGCTACCTCAAGGTCTAGCCGGGTCCGGACGCGGCGGTAGACTGGTCGGCCGCCCGGGAGGTCCGGGTCGACCGGAGAACGCGATGCCCAGGGAACGCGGTCGCAAGACGATCGCCTCGAACCGCAAGGCCCGCCACGACTACCTCATCGAGGACGTCGTGGAGGCCGGCATCGTGCTGTCCGGGACCGAGGTCAAGTCGCTGCGCGCGGGCCGTGCGACGCTCACCGACGGCTACGCGTTCGTCGAGAACGGCGAGGCATGGCTCGACGCCGTGCACATCCCCGAGTGGGATCAGGGCTCCTGGACGAACCATGCGCCGAGGCGCAAGCGCAAGCTGCTGTTGCACAAGCAGGAGGTGCTCAAGCTCGGCGCGAAGGTCAAGGAGGGCGGCTACACGCTCATCCCGCTCAGCCTGTACTTCAGCGACGGCCGGGCGAAGGTAGAGCTCGCGCTCGCCAAGGGCAAGAAGGACTACGACAAGCGCCAGGCGCTGCGCGAGCGCGACGACAAGCGCGAGGCGGAGCGCGCCATGCGCACCCGAAACCGCCTCGGCGAGTGACCCTTTTTCAGGAATCCACGGGGGTCGGCGTGCAATACGCACCCGTACCCGTCCGAACTCCTGAAAAGCGATGGGGCGCGGGGCGCTTCGCTCTAGGCTGACGGGGTGAAGATCGTGGTTCTGATCAAGGAAGTCCCGGACACCTACGAGCCGCGTCGACTTGATCTCGCGACCGGTCTCCTCGACCGCGCGGCGAGCGATGCGGTGGTCGACGAGATCGACGAGCGCGCGCTCGAGGTCGCGCTCCAGACCAAGGACCGGGCGAAGGACACCGAGATCGTCGCGATCGCGATGGGCCCCGACGAGGCGAGGGACGGACTCAAGAAGGCGCTGCAGATGGGCGCCGACCGGGCCGTGCACATCCTCGACGACGCCCTCGCGGGATCCGACGCGCTCGCGACCGCGCGCGTCCTCGCCGCGGCGGTCTCCCGCGAGCAGCCCGACCTCGTGCTCGCCGGCAACGAGTCGACCGACGGACGCGGCGGCGTCGTCCCGGCGATGCTCGCCGAACTCCTCGGCCTGCCGCTCGCCGGCTTCCTCGGCAGCGTCGAGATCGGACAGAACGCGATCCGCGGGACTCGCACGACCGACGTCGAGATCACGACGCTGAGCGCCCCACTGCCCGCCGTCGTGACCGTCACGGAGAAGTCGGCGGAGGCGCGGTTCCCGAGCTTCAAGGGCGTCATGGGGGCGAAGAAGAAGCCGACCGAGGTCCTGACCGCGAGCTCGCTCGGCGTCGCACCGCTTCAGGCGCGCACCGTCGTGCTGAGCACGGCGGAGCGGCCGGCGCGCACCGCCGGCACGACGATCGAGGACGACGGCTCCGGCGGCACGCAGCTCGCCGACTGGCTCGTCGCCCGCGGACTGGTGGTGAGGTGAGCATGAGCGTGTTCGTCATCGACGTCGCCGACCTGACGGGTCGCAGCGCCGCCGCGGCAGCGGTCATCGCGGACCGAGTCCGGGCGGAGGCGCCCGACGCGATCGTCATCCCGCACACGGTCGACGGCCGGGAGCTCGCGGGCCGGCTCGCCGCCCGCCTCGGCAGCCCCGTGCTCGTCGACGCCGTCGGCCTCTCGATCCAGGACGGCCGCGTCATCACCGATCACTCCATCTTCGGCGGGAGCTTCACGACGACGGCGTCCGCCGAGGGCGCCCCGCCGATCGTGACGGTCCGCGAGTCGGCGCTCGAGAGCGCGTCGATCGTGGGCGGCGCGCTCATCCCGGCCGCCGAGCTCGCCGCGGGCGCCGCGGGCGCGGACGTCACGGTCGAGTCGACCGAGGGAGTCGCGAGCGACTCCGGCCGGCCCGACCTCAAGTCGGCGTCGATCGTCGTCTCGGGCGGCAAGGGCGTCGGCAGCCGCGAGGACTTCGCGATCGTCGAGCGCCTCGCGGACGCCCTCGGGGCCGCGGTCGGCGCGAGCCGCGTCGCGGTCGACTCCGGCTACGCGCCGCAGTCGGCGCAGGTCGGCCAGACGGGTGTCGCGGTGAGCCCCGACCTCTACATCGCGCTCGGGATCTCGGGCGCGATCCAGCACCGTGCGGGCATGCAGACGGCGAAGACGATCGTCGCGATCAACACCGACCCCGACGCGCCGATCTTCGAGATCGCCGACTTCGGCGTCGTCGGCGACCTCTTCGAGGTCGTGCCCCAGCTCCTCGAGGCGCTGGGGAAGCGGTGACGAGCGCCGCGGCCAGGACGAAGGGCGCATCCCGCTGGCGCCGGCTGTACTGGATCGTCCCGGTCGTCCTCGTCCTCGCCGTCGCGGCCGTCTTCCTCGCCCGCTACCTGCGGACCCTCCCGGACGTGCAGGCCTGGCTCATCGCGTTCCCCGGCTCGTATGAGAGCCCCGTCCCGCATCCGGTGGGCATCCCCGCGTGGGTCGGCTGGCAGCACTTCTTCAACCTCTTCCTGATGGTCCTCATCGTCCGCTCGGGGTGGCAGGTGCGCACCGTCAAGCGACCGCCGGCGTTCTGGACCCGGACGAACACGGGCGTGATCCGCACGAAGGCGCGCCCGCGCAAGATCTCGATCCAGCTCTGGTTCCACAACGCGCTCGACCTGCTCTGGGTCGTCAACGGCGTCGTCTTCGTCGTGCTCATCTTCGCGACCGGGCAGTGGGTGCGGATCGTGCCGACGAGCTGGGAGGTGTTCCCGAACGCGGTGTCGGCGCTCCTGCAGTACGTGAGCTTCGACTGGCCCGTCGACAACGGCTGGGTCAACTACAACTCGCTGCAGCAGCTGTCCTACTTCGGCGTCGTCTTCCTCCTCGCGCCGCTCGCGATCGTCACGGGACTCAGGATGGCCGAGTTCTGGCCCGCCGACGCCAGGATCAGCAAGATCTACAAGGTCGAGTGGGCGCGCGCCGTGCACTTCCCCGTCATGCTGCTGTTCGTCCTGTTCATCATCGTCCACGTCGTGCTCGTCCTCGCCACGGGGGCGCAGCGAAACCTCAACCACATGTTCGCCGCGTCCGACGACGCGACGAGCTGGTGGGGCGTCGGCTTCTTCGCGGGGGCGATCCTGCTCTGCGTCGGCGCCGTCATCGCCGCCCAGCCGATCGTGCTGCGGGCGATCGCGGGGGCCTTCGGCAAGGTCGGGCGCTGAGCCGGGGCCTCGCATTCCGCGGATGAGGCGCGTAGAATGGGATGCTCCCCGTTAGGGGTGACAACTCCACAGCGCGACAGCACCGCCTCACGGGTCTCTCGAGCATGGACTGCTCGGGCACGGGGATGATCGGTTTCGACATTGCCTGACCGACCGCGAGAAGCGGGCCGAGGATGACGCCTTATCTCGTAAACGATGACGTCAACCAATAAGTGCGAATTCCAAGCGCGCTGACTTCGCTCTCGCCGCCTGATCGGCTAGGGCCCTAAAGTCCGTCACCCCGGGAATGCCTCCTACCCGGTGCGTGGCGTCATCAAGGGGGCTTGCTCCGCGATCGCGCCTCAGGGCCGCGGGGGACTTGCACTGAGACTGGGCCGGTCGACGCAGGTGCTCATGACAAGCGTCGCGGCCGAGCAGAACGATCATGAGCTGCGCCCGGAGAAGGCGCGGGACCTCAGCAGTGGACCCGGGTTCGATTCCCGGCATCTCCACGGATCTCCCGCGAGGGCTTCCGGTGTTGTCGCGCTGTCGGTCCCCCGGCCGATCCCGGCCGTATCGATCGCAATTGCACGTCTTGGTAATTAGGTTAGGCTTACCTAAAGATCATGTGCGGGCATCGGGGGCCCCGCGAGAGGCGGAGCGGACATGCACGGACACCTGTTCGACGACGAGGCGTCGCGGGTGCTCATCGCGGGCTGCAGCGCCGACATCCCCGCGATCCACCGGATCCTCTGCGAGCTGCCGGCGATGGCCTACGGCCAGGTCTACATCGAGATCGCCTCGCCGGTGCAGTCCCGCAGCTGGCCCGTGCCCGACGGCGTCGTCGTCACCTGGCTCCGGCGCGACCTCCACGAGGGGGAGCTCGGCGCGAGTCTGCCGAAGGGCGAGCTGCTCGCGCGCGCCGTCACGGCCTGGATGTCCGAGTGGCTCCCCGAGGAGGAGCCCGCCGTCCCCGGCTTCGTCTGGCTCGGCGGCGCGACGAGCCGCAGCGTCGACGGCATCTACGCGGAGCTCAGCCGCCGACTCGATCCGATGCCGCACGAGCCGGCGAGGTCGGAGGACTGATGACCGTACCAATCGGAGGAGAGACCATGACCGCAACCGAACGCCGCATCTCCAACTCAGTCCTCGTCATCGGCACGGGAGGCTCGGGCCTGCGCGCCGCGATCGAGCTCGCCGAGCTCGGCGTCGACGTGCTCGCGGTGGGCAAGCGTCCCAAGGCCGACGCCCACACCGCCCTCGCCGCCGGCGGGATCAACGCGGCCCTCGGCACCATGGACGCCGCGGACTCGTGGCAGCAGCACGCCGCGGACACCATCAAGGAGAGCTACTTCCTCGCCGACCCGCGCACCGTGCAGATCGTCACGGAGGGTGCCGCCCGCGGCATCGAGGACCTCGAGCGCTACGGCATGCCGTTCGCCCGCGAGGAGGACGGCCGGATCTCGCAGCGCTTCTTCGGCGCACACAAATACCGCCGCACCGCGTTCGCCGGCGACTACACGGGCCTGGAGATCCAGCGCACGCTCGTCAACCGGGCCGCGCAGCTGCGCGTCCCGATCCTCGAGTCCATCTACATCACCCGGATCCTCGTCGCCGACGGCGTCGTCTTCGGCGCCTATGGTTCCGACCTCGAGGACGGCACCCGCTACCTCGTGCATGCCGACGCGGTCATCCTCGCGGCGGGCGGTCACAACCGCATCTGGCGGCGCACCTCGTCGCGCCGCGACGAGAACACGGGCGACTCCTTCCGGCTCGCCGTCGAGGCGGGCGCGCGGCTGCGCGACCCCGAGCTCGTCCAGTTCCACCCGTCCGGCATCATCGAGCCGGAGAACGCGGCCGGCACGCTCATCAGCGAGGCGGCGCGTGGCGAGGGCGGGATCCTGCGCAATGCCCTCGGCGAGCGGTTCATGGCCCGCTACGACCCCGAGCGGATGGAGCTGTCGACCCGGGACCGGGTCGCGCTCGCCTGCTACACGGAGATCAAGGAGGGCCGCGGCACGCCGAACGGCGGCGTCTGGCTCGACGTCTCGCACCTGCCGCGCGAGACGATCATGCGCCGGCTGCCGCGCGTGTACCAGACGATGCTCGAGCTGCAGATGCGCGACATCACGAAGGAGCCGATCGAGATCGCGCCGACCGCGCACTACTCGATGGGCGGCGTGTGGGTGCGTCCCGAGGACCACCGCACCGACGTCCCCGGCCTCTACGCGATCGGCGAGGCGTCGAGCGGACTGCACGGCGCGAACCGGCTCGGCGGCAACTCCCTCATCGAGCTCCTCGTCTTCGGACGGATAGTCGGGCAGGCCGCGGCCGCGTACTCGGCCGGCCTGAAGGCGCAGCACCGGTCGGCGGCGGCGGTCGCGCAGGCGCGGGACGAGATCGACGAGCTCCTCGCCGCCGACGGGCCGGAGAACGTCAGGGCCCTCCAGCGGGCGATCAGGGACACGATGACGGAGCACGCCGGCGTCGTCCGCGACGAGGAGGGGCTGCAGACGGGGCTCGCCGAGCTCGACGCGATCGAGGAGCGGATGCAGCGCATCGGGGTGCATCCGGACATCGCCGGATACCAGGACCTCGCCCACGCGTTCGACCTCAAGGCGGCGGCGCTCGCGGCCCGCGCGACGCTGCAGGCCGCGCTCGAGCGGCGCGAGACGCGCGGCTGCCACAACCGCTCCGACCACCCCGAGCTCGATCCCGCCCTCCAGGTCAACATGGTATGGTCCGCCGACGGGACGGTCGAGCGCGAGGCGATCCCGCCCGTGCCGGACGACATCGCGGCGCTCATCGAGGAGGTCTCGGTCGCCGGCAAGCTCGTCGAATAGCCGACCGACGACGAAGGGCCGCCCCTGCGGGGACGGCCCTTCGTGCTGCGATGCGGTCAGTGCGCCTGCTGGGCGAGTGCCTCCTCGTCGAGGAACGCGATGGAGTGGGTGTCCTGGAAGTCCCGGATGCCCTCGAGCCCCTGCTCCCGGCCGTAGCCGGACTGCTTGACGCCGCCGAACGGCGCGCGCAGGTCGAGACGGGTCGCGCCGTGGTCGTTGACCCAGATGTAGCCGGCCTGGATGCGGCCGCCGACCTTGCGCGCGCGCTCGGGCGACTCCGTCCACACGGAGCCGCACAGGCCCGCCCACGTGTCGTTCGCCGCCTTGATCGCCTCCTCCTCGTCATCGAAGGGGATGACGGGGATGACGGGGCCGAACTGCTCCATCGTGACGACCCGCAGCGACGGGTCGGGGTCGACGACGACTGCGGGGCGCACGAAGTTGCCGCCCGCGAGGTCGCCGCCGGGGATCTCGCCGAACTCGCGCACCTCGGCCCCGGACTCCTTCGCCTCCTCGATGAGCTCATCGACGAAGGCCTTCTGGATGGGGGAGTGCAGCGGGCCCATGGTCGTCTCCGCGTCGAGACCGTAGCCGAGCCGGACCTTCTCGAGCCGTGCGGTGAGGCCGTCGACGACCTCCTGGACGCGCGAGCGGTGCACGTAGATGCGCTTCGCGTTCATGCACACCTGACCCGTGGTCTGGAAGACGCCCTCGTAGAGCCGGTCGAGCTGCGTGTCGTCGAGCTTCGCGTCGTCGAGGATGATCGCGGGGTCGTTGCCGCCGAGCTCGAGCGTCACGCGGGTCAGCGACTTCGTCGCGAGCTCCTGGATCTTCTTGCCGCCGCCGACCGAGCCGGTGAACGAGACCTTCGCGACGTCGGGCGACTCGATGAGCTCGGTCATCTCCGAGTCCTTGCCGGTGATGACGTTGAGCACGCCGGCCGGCAGCTTCTCCGCGACCCGCTGCACGATCCGGCTCAGCGCGAGCGGCGTGGTGGGCGGCGGCTTCACGATCGCGGTGTTGCCCGCGAGCAGCGCGTGCGGGAGGGCGGCGCCGAGGATCGCGGCCGGCCAGTTGAACGGCACGATGATCGTCACGACGCCGAGCGCCGAGTGCGCGACGGCCGTCTCGACCGGGATGCCGGGTGCCGGCGGGAGCACCGTGACCTCGTCGACCTTGTCGGCGAGCGAGAGCGCGAGGTTCCACCGGATCTCGAACACGAGGGAGTCGACCCACGCCTCGAAGCGGACCTTGCCGTTCTCCTGCGAGAGGATCGCGGCGTCGTCGTCGCGCGCCTCGGCGATGCCCTTGATGGCCTCGGCCATCTGCGCGGCGCGCTCCTGCGGGCTCAGCCCGGACCAGGCGGGGAACGCCGACTTGGCCGCCGCGATCGCGTCGGCGACGTCCTGCTTCGTCGCGGACGCCGCGTGACCGACCACGACGCCGGGCTTGCCCGGGTCCGCGACGGCGAGCGTCTCCGCGGTCTGGCGCGCCGCGCCGCCGATGTACAGCCCCGTCTGAACCGGGGCGATCGTCTCAGTCATCTGACACCTCTCTGTGAACCGATGTGATGGACGTCTGCTTGATGCTACCCCCGCGCCACGGGGGCGGATCCAAGATCGTCTGACATTTCGTCGACAACTTCGCTAACGTCGGATTCCATGACCGACGACGCCCACTCTGCGCTCACCCGGGAGATCCGCGATGCGATCCTGGCGGGCGAGTTCGTCGCCGGTCAGCGCCTCGTCGAGGCGGACCTGACGGCGCGGTTCGGGGCGAGCCGATCGGCGGTGCGCCTCGCGCTCGTCAATCTCGCGAACGAGGGGCTCGTCGAGCGCCTGCCCAACCGGGGCGCTCGCGTTCGCTCCATCTCCGTCGACGAGGCGATCGAGATCGCCGAGGTCCGGATCGGTCTCGAGGTGCTCTGCGCGCGGAAGGCCGCGGAGAACCTCGCCGAGGAGGACGCCGAGGAGCTGCGGCAGCTGCGCGCCGACATGGCCGCCGCCGTCGCCGCGAGCGACCTCGTCGCGTACTCGGCGCTCATCCAGGAGTTCGACCGGCGGCTGCGCGAGTTCAGCGGGCACGTGACGGCGGCGCGTCTGCTCGAGCGGCTGCACGCGCAGTCGGCGCGCCACCAGTTCCGGCTCGCGTTCGCACCGGGTCGCGCGCAGAAGTCGCTGGGACAGCACCTCGCGATCATCGACGCGATCCTCGGGCGCGATGCGCAGCAGGCCGAGCGCACGACGCGCGAGCACCTCGAGGACGTCGTCGCCATCCTCGGCGCGATCGACTGACGCCCCCGCGCGACGACGAAGGCCGGCCCCCACGGGACCGGCCTCCGCCTTGCTGGACTCGGTCAGCCGACGACGTCGACGTTCGTGTAGCCCTTGCCGTTGAACTTCTGCAGCACGACGGTCTGGATGGCCGGGAGGCCGTCGACCGTCGTGTCGATCGGTCCGAGCGCGAACTGCGCGTCGAAGTCGGTGATCGAGTAGAGCGCGTCGAGGAACGACTCGCGCGTCGGCTCGGTCATCTTCTCGAACGCCTGCTCGAGGATCTGCGCGCCGATCCAGCTCCACACGCAGTGCGGGAAGGACTTGCCGTCCTGCTCCGGACCCTGCGCGTACTCGGCGATCGCCTCGAAGTAGGCCTTGCCCGCGTCCGACTCGGCGAACGGCGGCGCGGCGGCCGCCTCCGAGAAGCCGGCCGCGTAGATGCCGGGGTACGTCGTCTCGGTGACGCCGGCGGGCGTGAGCACGCCGCCCGGGGAGGCCGTGTTCGACGGGAGGAACCAGATCGGCGTCCAGCCGATCGCGGCGGCCTTCGCGAGGTTCTCGATCGCGCGCGGGGTCACCGACACCGCGTGGAAGAGGACGTCCGCGCCGGTCCCGGCGAGCTCGGTGATCTGCGGCTCGAGGTAGTTCGGGGTCGTCGAGGCGGGGCCGGGCTCGTAGCTCAGCTCCTTGACGATCTCGATCTGGTCGGCGCCCGCGATGGCGTCCTTGAAGCCCTGCAGGTAGCCCTTGCCGTAGTCGTCGTTCTGGTAGAGCGCGGCGACCTTGTGGGGCTCGCCGCTCGCGACGAGCGCCGCGCCGAAGGCCGCGCCCTCCTGCTGGTAGATCGGCACGAGGCCGAGCTGGACGGGCGACTCGGTGCGGTCGGAGAAGATCGGGTCGCCGGTCATGACGAGGACCTGCGGGACGCCTTCCTCGATCGCCGCCTCGCGCCAGGCGCGGTTCGTCGGCGTGCCGAGACCGAGGCCGGCGGCGAAAACGCCGTCGGCGACCATCTGGTTGAAGTTGGCCGCAGCCTTCTCCGGCGCGTACTCGTCGTCGTAGGTCTTGATCACGATCTGACGCGTCTTGCCGTCGCCGAAGGTGATCCCGCCCTCGGCGTTCTTGACGCCGAAGTAGGCGAGCGCGCCGTCGGCGGTGCAGTTGCCCGGTCCGGCGGTGGCGCCGGTGAGCGGGGTCGAGATGCCGAAGGTGAGCGTCGTGTCGGTGATGCCGGGCGATGCGACGACCGCGGGGGTCGTCTCGTCGCCCGTCGTCGGGGTCGGCTCGCCGCCGCGCGCGCAGCCGCTGAGCACGAGCGCGATGGCGCCGACCGACGCGGCTGCCGCGAGCATGCGGCGTCCGGTCAAGTTGGTCTTCATGTGTTCCTCTCCTTCGAGGTGGGACCTGTTACTTGGTGTTTTCGGTAGTCGAGCCGGCCGTGGGTCCGGCGTCGACGCTGTGGCCCGCGCGCCCGCGCCGCACGAGGCGACGGATGGTGCGGGGAAGACTCGCGAGTCCTCCCGGGAGGAGGAACAGGATGATGACGATGACGACGCCCTGCACGAGGGTCGTGTAGATCGACAGCTGGAGCCCGTTCATGATCTGGCTCACGGTGACGTAGAAGATGCCGCCGAGGATGGCGCCGACGATGCTGCCCGCGCCGCCGACGATCGAGGCGATGACGAGGTCGATCGAGTTGTGGAACGCGAGCGTCTCGGACGACGTGAACTGGCCCCAGGCGACGAGCAGGAAGCCGGCGACGCCGCCGTAGACCGCGGCGATCGTGAAGGCGAGCACCTTGTACCGGTAGGGCGAGACGCCCATCGAGGAGGCGATCGCCTCGTTCGACTTGACGATCGCGAAGGCGCGGCCGTACTTGCCGCGGACGAGGAAGTAGGCGAGGGCGAAGAACGCGATGGCGATGGCCACGACGATGTAGTACTGCCACTGGTCGTTCGCGAGCCCGGGGCCCGCGGCGAAGGGGTTGCCCTTGTGGATCTCCCCGTCGGCGCCGACGTAGTCGAGCCGCCGGATCGAGACGCCTTCGTTGCCGCCGGTGAAGTCGGAGAACTTCTGGGCGAGCGGCAGGCCGATGGTCGGCAGCGCGATCGTGACCATGGCGAGCGCGAGGCCGCGCAGCCGCACGGTGACGAGGGCGATGAGGAGGCCGAGCACGCCGGGGATGAGGGCCGAGAGGACGAAGCCGATGACGATCGCGCCCTCGGCGAGCGGTCCGCCCCACCAGTCGCGGATCGGGATGATCGCGGCGTAGGCGCCGACGCCGACGAAGAAGGAGTGGCCGAGCGAGACCTGGCCGGTGAAGCCCATGACGATGTTGAGGCCGAGGATCGCGACGGCGAAGACGGCGACGTGCGAGATCGTCTGGTTCGTGAAGGGGTCGGCGACGAGCGGCAGGACGGCGAGGACGACGAGCGCCACGAGGAAGACGCCGAGGCGAACCCAGCGGTTGGCGACGATCGCGTCGTAGCCCTTGATGTTCTTCATACCCGCACCACCGTCCTTCGGCCGAAGAGCCCTTGCGGCCGGATGATGAGGACGGCGAAGACGAGGACGAACGGGACGACGACCTTGAGGTCGTGCCCGATCCAGGGGATGTAGGCGGCGGCGAGCGATTCGAGGATCGTGATGCCGAGCGCGGCGATGACGGCGCCGAGCGGCGAGTCGAGGCCGCCGATGACGACCGCGGCGAGCGCGTAGACGAGGATGCCGTCGAAGTTGTTCGGCGTGAGCTGCGACTTCGAGGCGAGCAGGATCGCGGCGACGGTGCCGAGCGCGGCGGCGAGTCCCCAGCCGGCCATCCGCATGCCGCCGACCCGGATGCCGGACAGCGCCGCGGAGGGGGCGTTGTCGGCGACGGCGCGCATGCCGAGGCCGAGCTTGGTGCCGCGGAAGAGGATCTGCAGCACGATCATGAGCGCGATGATCGTCGTGAAGGTGACGATCGACCAGACGCTGATCGAGACGTCGCCGATGCGCAGGCTCTCGCTGCCGCCGAAGAAGAAGGGGTAGGGCGTCGGGTTGAAGCCCCAGATGAGGCCGACGAGGCCCGTGATGAGGGTGAGCAGACCGATCGTCGCGACGACCTTGGTGTCCTCTTCGGCTCGTTCGAAGCGGCGCATGACGAAGCGCTCGACGATCCCGCCGATCGCGAGCGATGCGATCACGGCGACGAGGATGCCGATGATGATGCCGAGGATCGCGCCGACGCCGGGGATGAAGAGGTTGCCGATCGTCATGCCGATGTAGGAGCCGAGGACGGCCATGCTGCCCTGGGCGAAGTTGACGAGGCCGGTCGCCTGGTTGACGAGGACGATCGCGAGCGCGAGCGCCCCGTAGATGGAGCCCTGGGCGAGCCCGTCGACGACGAGCTGGACGAAGGTGCCGAACGGATTCATCTCAGCCCCCCAGGTATGCCTTGCGGATCTCGTCGTTGCCGCGCAGCTCGGCGGTCGTGCCCGTGAGCACGCTTCGTCCGGTCTCGAGGACGGTCACGGAGTCGACGACGGAGAACGCGAGGTTCGCGTTCTGCTCGACGACGAGCATCGAGATCCCCGACTCCTTCCTGAGCCGCGCGATTGCGTCGTAGACGGTGCGCGCGGTGCTCGGGGCGAGGCCGAGGGACGGCTCGTCGAGGACGAGGAGCTTGGGCGCCGCCATGAATGCGCGGGACACGGCGAGCATCTGCTGCTCGCCCCCGGACAGGGCGGAGGCGTTGGACCGGATCCGCGCCTTGAGGTTGGGGAAGAGCTCGAGCAGGAAGTCGATGTCGGTCTGGACCTGGCGTCGGTCCTTGCGCATGTAGGCGCCGACCATGAGGTTCTCGCGGACGGTGAGGTTGCCGAGCGTGCCGCGGCCTTCGGGGACGTGCGCGATGCCGAGCGAGGCGACCCGCTCGGGGCGGAACCCGCGGATCGAGCGCCCTTCGTAGCGGATGGTGCCGCCGGCGCGCACGGTGCCGCTGATGGCGCGCAGCGTCGTCGTCTTGCCGGCGCCGTTGGCGCCGAGGATGCCGACCGCGCCGCCGTCGGGCACGTTGATGGAGACGCCTTCGAGGACCTGGACGGGTCCGTAGAACGCGGTGACGTCCTTGAGCTCGAGGAGGTCGCCTTCAGGCTGCGGCATCGGGTGCCCCCAGATACGCCTCGATGACCCGGGGGTCCGCCTGCGCTTCGGCGGCGGTGCCCTCCATGAGCTTGCGGCCGTGGTCGAGGACGACGACCCGGTCGGTGAGCTGCGCGATGAGCGACATGTTGTGCTCGACGACGACGATCGTCATGTCGTCTTCGTCGCGCAGCCGCTTGACGGTCGCGATGAGCTGGTCGACTTCGCCCTGCGAGAGGCCCGCGGCGGGCTCGTCGAGGAGGAGCAGCCCCGGGTGCGTCATGAGCGCGCGGCACAGCTCGATCGACTTGTGCAGTCCGTGGGAGAGCTCGTCAGCGGCGAGGTTCACGGCCCAGCCGAGTCCCTGGCGTTCGAGGATGCCGGTCGCCTCGGTGCGCAGGGCGCGTTCGGCGCGCGTCGTGTAGGGCAGCCGGATCGCCCAGGAGAGGGCGTCGCCGGGCAGGCGAGTGTGGCCGCCGAGCAGCACGTTGTCGAGGACGCTCGCCTGGAGCTGGAGCGCGGGGTGCTGGAAGGTGCGGGCGAGTCCGTAGCGCACGAGCTTGGCGGGCGCCTTGCCGAGGACCTCTTCGCCGTCGATGAGGATGGATCCGGCGCTCGGGCGGTAGTGGCCGCTGATGCAGTTGAAGAGCGAGGTCTTGCCGGCGCCGTTGGGTCCGACGAGTCCGAAGATGCTGCCGGGCTCGACGTCGAAGCCGACGTCCTCGAGCACGTGGACGCCGCCGAAGCTGAGGTCGACGCCACTGAGCGTCAGTCGAGCCGCCATGTCGAACCCCCCTCCGTTGGATTGTTGACAATCGTAACGACCTCGGCTCCGGCGTCGAGTCGTTTGCCGAAGAATTCCGTTCAATGGAATTTCTGGCCATCGGCGTGCACGGTGGAACGTAGCATGACCGCGACGATCAGAGAAAGGTCGACCATGACAACGGAGTCTCTCGCCCAGGCCATCGCACGCGTCGGCAACCCCGTCGAGCTGCTGCGCGATCTCAACTGGCCCGCGTTCACCTTCCCCGTCGCGCCCGAGTTCACGAACTGGCGCGACGAGCAGCGCGCGTGGAACACCTCGGTCGCGCTCATGGACCAGTCGCACCACATGACGCAGCTCTTCCTGCACGGTGCCGACCTCATCCCGATGCTCGAGTCGATCTCGCCGAACACCTTCGGCACGTTCCGCCCGGGCGTCGCCAAGCAGCTCATCTCCGTCAACAAGGACGGCTACCTCATCGGCGACGGCATCCTGTTCTACAACTCGGAAGGGCCCGAGGGACTCGTCCTCATCGGCCACCACATCCTCATCGACTGGGTGCGCTACAACGCGGAGCGGGCCGAGGCGGCAGGCCGCGACGTCCACCACCGCCTCGAGGCGAACTCGCACATGCGCGGCGGCGTCGACCCGACGTTCTACCGCTACGAGCTCCAGGGCCCGTACGCGAACGAGGTCATGGAGCAGGTCTTCGGCGGCCCGGTCCCCGACGTCAAGTTCTTCCACATCGCCGACGTCGCCATCGCCGGCCGCCCGGTCAAGGCGCTGCGCCACGGCATGGCCGGGCAGCCCGGCTTCGAGTTCTACGGACCCTGGGCCGACCACGAGGTCGTGCTGAACGCGATCATGGCGGCGGGCGCGGAGCACGGCATCCGCAGGGTCGGCGCGAAGGCCTACTCGGCGAGCCCGCTCGAGTCCGGCTGGGTGCCGACGCCGTTCCCCGCGATCTTCGACGAGGACTTCGCCGAGTACCGCGAATGGCTCCCCGCCGCGCGCGCCGGATCGATCGGCGGCTCCCTCTACTCGCTCGACGTCCACGACTACTATGCGACGCCGTACGACCTGGGCCTCGGCAGGTCCGTGCGCTTCGACCACGACTTCCACGGGCGCGAGGCGCTCGAGCGCCACGCCGAGAACCAGGGCCGCCGCAAGGTCACGCTCATCTGGGACGCCGAGGACGTCGCCGCGATCGCGCGGTCCCAGGTCGAGCCCGGCATCCCGGCCAAGTGGCTCGACTACCCGAAGGCCCGCTACGGCTTCTACCAGATGGACGAGGTGCTGCGCGGCGGCGAGCGGGTCGGCATCTCGACCGACGCCGGCTACGTCGCCTACGACCAGCACTACATGTCGCTCGCGACGCTCGACGCCTCGATCCCCGATGGCGCGCGGGTCGAGGTCGTCTGGGGCGAGGACCCGATCTCGCACAAGGACCAGGTCGACGCCGCGCACCGTCAGGTGCGCATCGGCGCGACCGTCGCCCCCGCGCCGTACCACGAGTGGGCCCGCAAGGAGTACCGCCAGAACGCGTAGCCTGAGCGCATGGCGCGCGGGTCGGACGGCGAGAGCGTCCTCCACAAGCATCTGCGCGTGCTCGGCGTCTTCGAGACGCGGCAGCCCTACCTGACGCTCGGCGAGATCGCCGACCGCGCGGGGCTGCCCCGCTCGACGACGCACCGGCTGCTCGCGGAGCTCGAGCGGGAGGGCCTCGTCGAGCGCTGGCCGGAGGACCGCACCTACCGGCTCGGCGTGCGGCTCTACGAGCTCGCGTCGCGCGCGCCCGGGGCGCTCGGCCTGCGCGAGACCGCGCGGCCGTTCCTCGCCCATGTGCACGCCGTCGTGCGCCAGCACGCGCAGCTCGGCATCCTCGCCGGCACCGACGTCCTCTACATCGAGCGGTTCTCGGCCCGCGACGCCGCGATCAACCACTCCGTCGTCGGCGGCCGCACGCCCCTGCACGCCTCGTGCCTGGGCCTCTCGATGCTCGCCCACGCCGACGCGGGGACCGTCGAGGCGGTCGTCGGCGCCGGCATGCACGCGTACACCGACCGCACGATCACGACCGCCGAGGCGCTCTACCGCGAGCTCGCCCGGGTGCGGGCGTACGGCTACTCGGTCACCGACGGCCACATCCACCGGGACTCGCGCGGCGTGGGCGTCCCCGTCTTCGGCCCGCACGGCCGCGTCTACGCCGCGATCGGCGTCGTCGTCCCGAACGACGGCACGAGCCCGCTGCCCTACATCGAGATCCTCCGCGAGGCCGCCTCCGGCATCACCCGCGCGCTCGCCGCCGCCTGACCTCGTAGCGGTAGGCGCCCGGCGACGGGAAGCGCGTCACCCGCCAGTACTGGAACGCGCTGAGCGGCCACTGCGTCACGTTCGCCCCCGAGGACGAGTGGTAGTAGTTCGTGCAGCCGGGATCGTTGCCCGCCGACATGTTCTCCTCGATCTGCTGCTCGACCCAGGCGGTCCAGCGCGCCGTCGCCCGCTCGCTCGTGTCGACCGTCGCGTTCCTGCGGATCGCGGTCCTGATCCGCCGCGCCGCGACCTCGGCCTGCCGCTCGAGCATGCTCGTGATGGCGTAGCCGCCGTTCGTGTTCGGCCCGTAGAGGATGAAGAGGTTCGGGAATCCCGGCACCGTCACCCCGAGGTAGGCGGTCGGCCGATCGCTGAACGCGTCCTGGAGGTCGCGGCCGCCCGGTCCCGTGACCGCGAGCGTCGACAGGAACCGCGTCGGCTGGAAGCCCGTGCTCATGACGATGACGTCGGCCTCGTGCTCGGCGCCGTCGGCGTCGACGACGCCGCGGTCGGTGACGCGCGTCACCGCCTTGGCGACGAGCATGACGTTCTCGCGATTGAGCGTCGGGTAGAACGTCGTGGAGAAGACCGGGCGCTTGCATCCCCACGGATAGTCGGGGGTCACCGCCGCGCGCGTCGCCGGGTCCTCGATCGTCGCCTCGATGTAGCCGCGGCAGGCCGCCTGCATCGCGAGGTTGTCGGGGGTGCCCGCCTGGAAGCCCGTCGGCTTGAAGGCCGCATGGAATGCCCGCCACCGGTCGATCACGAAGCGCAGTCGACCGCGCCGATAGCGTTCTCGCTCCGCCGGCGTGTACGGGCGCTCGCCCTTCGGGAGCACCCAGCCGGGCTGGCGCTGGAAGACCGTGACGTGGCCGGCCTCCTCGGCGATCCCAGGGACGACCTGGACGGCCGTCGAGCCCGTGCCGACGACAGCGACGCGCTTGCCCGTCAGGTCCGGCGCGCGATCCCAGTCCGAGGTGTGGAACGCGATGCCGCGGAAGTGCTCGAGCCCCGGCCAGTCGGGCAGCTTCGGGTTGCTGAGCAGCCCGAGCGCCGAGACGACGAAGCGGAACCGCTCGGTGCTGCCGTCGGCGAGGGTGAGAAGCCATTCGCCCTCGTCCTCCTGCCACTTGGCGGCGGCGACCCGGGTGCTGAGCCGGAAGCGGGGGAGCAGTCCGAAGCGCTCCACGACGGCGTCGGTATAGGCGAGGAGCTCGTCGCGCGAGCCGTGCGTCGAGGGCCAGTCGTAGGCCATGAACGAGAACGAGTAGCACAGCGACGGGATGTCGACCTCGCAGCCCGGGTAGCGGTTGTGCCACCAGGTGCCGCCCGGCCGCTCGCCCGCCTCGAAGATCGTGACGTCCTCGATGCCGCGCTGCTGGAGCTTGACCGCCGCCGCGATCCCGCCGAAGCCCCCGCCGATGATCGCGACGCGCGCAGACCCCTCCGACCCCCTCGTCATCCCGCCAAGCTACTCCCGCTTTTCAGGCCTACGAGGGGTGCGGCGTGCAATACGCACGCCTGCACCCCCGTAGGCCTGAAAAGGAGAGGTAGTTCTACGCGGAGTAGCCGGTTCGCCAGCCGCCGTGGTACTCGGCGCGGGCCGTCTCCGCGTAGGGGACGGGCGAGACGATCGCGCGGACCGCGACCTGCCGGTGCGGCTCGACCGTCGTCTTGCCCGAGTTCGGGCTCTCGCCCCACAGCACGCGGACCTCGGCGCCGATCGGCACGTCGGGGTTCACCGTCGCGAGCGACAGGCCGCGCTTCTCGTTGGCCGTCACGCCCGTGAAGAGCGAGAGGCCGACGACGTTGTCGTCCGCGTCGATGACGGCGTCGAAGTTCGACGAGCCGTAGTTCGCGTTCGGCAGGTCGAAGAACATGTTCGGCAGCTCGTCGCGGTTCAGGAACGACGCCCACACGGCCGCGAGGTCCTCGTCGTTCCAGGCGAGGGTGACCTTGCGGCGCTGGGTCGAGGGATCGATCCGCTCGAGCGCGTCGCGGCCGATGAAGTCGTGGTCGAACTTGACGAACGAGCCGTAGCCGAGCTCCCACGGGTTCAGGTAGTAGTCCTCGATGTCGTCCGAGACGAACGATCCGGCGAGCGCGTTGATCGCCTCGTAGGACTTCGCGCCGGACCACTCGCGGAAGCCGCGCTCGGCCTCGGAGGAGTAGATCGCGGGCAGCGGGCTCGGGATCCAGCCGGACTCGAGCGTGTTCGACGAGTAGGCGCGCGAGCCGCAGGGCTCGATGCCGAACTCGGCGCCCGCCGCGAGGACGAGGTCGCGGACCGCGCCGTGCTCCTCGTAGGGGCCCCAGATCTCCAGGCCCGGCGCGCCGGCCATGCCGTGGCGCAGGGTGCGGATCTTGTGGGGGCCGACCTCGAGGTGGCCCATGTGGAAGAACTTGACCTGGTCGACCGTGCGGCCGGCGAGCTTCTCGATGATCGGCCACGCGTTCGGGCCCTGGATCTGGAAGCGGTAGACCGTGCGGGTGACGGCCTGGCCGTATGGCCGCGAGTTCGAGCGGTCGTCGTAGGTGACCTCGACGTCGTAGCCGCCGGTCTCCGCGTGGTACTGGAGCCAGTTCGCACCGGGGGCGCGGCCGACGTAGGTGAGGTCGTCCTGCGCCTCGTGGAAGAGGATGCCGTCGCCGATGACGCCGCCGTTGGAGGCGACGGGCACGAACTGCTTCGCGCGGTCGACGGGGAAGTTCTCGAACGAGTTGATCCCGGTCGCGGTGAGCAGGCGCAGCGCGTCGGGTCCCTTGACGCGCAGGTTGACCATGTGGTGGGTCTGGTCGTAGAGCACGGCGGTCTCGCGCCATGCCTTCTGCTCGCGGCGCCAGTTCGTGAACTCGGCGGGGACGACGGGGTAGATGTACGTCCCGAGCCTCGAGTTGCGCAGCAGGTCGACCGGGTTGCCGGCCTCGTCGAGCAGTTCCTGGAGGTTGTCAGCCATGGGCTCCTTCTTCCTTGAAGGCTGGGTGGGGGTCTGATGGGTACCGGGCTATCGCGAATGAGTGTACGACACGATATACCTATCTCCATAGGTATCCTGTTCGGCGCGAGATTGTCTACAATCTGAGTGAGCGGGCGAACCCGGGCGAAGGAGCACCATGTCGAGCCAGACCGGCACCGAGACGAGGACCATGCTCGTCGTGAGCGCCCACGCGGGCGACTTCGTGTGGCGCGCAGGCGGTGCGATCGCCAGCCACGTCCTGCGCGGCGGGAGCGCGCACGTCGTCTGCCTCTCCTACGGCGAGCGCGGCGAATCCGCGAGCCAGTGGCTCGAAGGCAAGCCGCTCGACGAGATCAAGGCCATCCGCGCCGCCGAGGCGCAGGCCGCGGCCGACGCGCTCGGCGCGAGCATCGAGTTCCTCGACCTCGGGGACTACCCGCTGCGCGAGTCCGACGAGGCGATCACCGCCCTCGTGCGCGTCATGCGCCGGACCCAGCCCGATGTCGTTCTCACCCACCCCCTCGCCGACCCCTACAACGGCGACCACCCCGCCGCCGCCCGGATGGCGCTCGAAGCGCGCGTCCAGGCGCAGGCGATCGGAGTGCCGCTCGACGGCCGGGTGCCGACGAAGGACGAGATCATCGGAGCGCCGCCCGTCTTCTTCTTCGAACCGCACCAGCCCGAGGTCTCCGGCTTCAAGCCCGAGGTGCTCCTCGACATCACCCCCGGCTGGGAGCGCAAGCGCGCCGCGATGGAGACGCTGCCCGCGCAGAAGCACATGTGGTCCTACTACACCGACCTCGCCGTGCGCCGCGGCGTCCAGCTCAAGCGCAACGCCGGCCCGAACCTCGGCCTGCCCGTGGAGGTCAAGGCGGAGGCGTACATGCGCTACTACCCGCAGGTCACGGACACCCTGGACTGAGCGGGAGAACGCCATGGCCGGACATCGCATCGTCACGAACGTCCCCCGCGCCGACCGCGCCGTCGTCGACGCGCTCGCGCAGTATGGCAGTGCGACCGTGCACGAGGCGATGGGCCGCATCGGCTACGCCGGCCACCGCATCCGCCCCATCCAGCAGGGCGCCGCGATCTCCGGCTCGGCCGTGACCGCGAGCGTCGCACCCGGCGACAACCTCATGGTGCACGTCGCGATCGAGCAGGCCGGCGACGGCGACGTCATCGTCGTCGTGCCGACGACCGACTCCGCGTTCGGCTTCATCGGCGAACTCATGGCGACCCAGATGCAGACCCGCGGCGTGCGCGGCTACGTCACCTCCGGCGGCGTGCGCGACACGGGGGAGCTGCGGAATATGTCGTTTCCGGTATGGACGCGGTTCGTCAGCTCCGAGGGCACCGTCAAGGACACCCCGGGCTCGGTCAACGTGCCCGTCGTGCTCGGCGGCGTCGTCGTCGAGCCGGGGGACGTCGTGGTCGCCGACGACGACGGCGTGACGATCGTGCCGCGCGCGCTCGCGGCCGAGACGCTCGCCGCCGCCGAGGCGCGGGCCGAGAAGGAGCTGCGCAACCGCGCCCGCTACGCCGCCGGCGAGATCTCGATGGACCTCAACGGGCTGCGACCCGTCATCGAGCAGCTCGGCATCGAGGTCGTCGACTACGACTCGCGGGTCGAGTAGGCCGAAGGCCGTATCGAGACCATGGACAACTGCCCCGACGGCATCCCCGCCATGCTCATGCGCGGCGGGACGTCGAAGGGCGCGTACTTCCTCAAGGACGACCTGCCGGCCGACCCGGCAGAACGCGACGACCTGCTGCTGCGGATCATGGGCAGCCCCGACCCGACGCAGATCGACGGCATCGGGGGCGCGCATCCGCTGCGCTCCAAGGTCGCCGTCGTATCGCGTTCTGCCGAGCCCGGCATCGACCTCGACTACCTCTTCCTCCAGGTCGGCGTCGAGACCGCCACCGTCTCGAGCGCGCAGACCTGCGGCAACATCATCGCGGGCGTCGGCCCCTTCGCGGTCGAGCGGCATCTCGTCGCCGCGGCCGACGGCGAGACGTCGCTGCGCATCCGGCTCGTCAACACGGGCGACCTCGCGACCGAGACGTTCCCGACCCCCGGCGGCCGGCCCGAGTACGCGGGGGACACCGCGATCGACGGCGTGCCGGGCACCGCGGCCGCGATCCGCATCGCGTTCGACCGGGTCCGGCCGCCGCTGCCCACCGGGAACGCGACCGACGAGATCGCCGGCCACCGGGTCACGCTCGTCGACGCCGGGATGCCCGTCGTCCTGCTCGATGCCGCCGAGTTCGGGCTCACGGGCGCCGAGGCGCCGTCCGACCTCGAGGCGCGGGACGACCTGCGCGCCGAGCTCGAGCGCGTCCGCCTCGCCGCGGGCCCGCTCATGGGACTCGGCGACGTCGCCGGGCAGAGCGTCCCGAAGCTCGCGCTGCTGTCCGCCCCGAGCGCCGCCGGCGCCATCTCGACCCGCATCTTCATCCCGCACCGCGTGCACCAGTCGATCGGCGTCCTCATGGCGGCGTCCGTCGCGGCCGGGATCCGCGTGCCGGGAGCGGTCGGACACGATCTCGCGGCCCTGCCGCCGGCTGGGCAACCCGTGCGAATCGAGCATCCGAGCGGGATCTACGAGGAGACTGGCGTCAGCATCCGCACGGCGCGCAAACTGTTCGATGGTCGCGTGTTCCCGCGCGACCGAGAGGGTGGAGAACGACATGACTGACCTTTCGCAGCACGACCTCGCGCACCTCGGCGCGGTCGAGCTCTTCACACCGAAGTTCGCCGAGAGCCGCTGGTTCTTCGAGGAGCTGCTCGCGATGCGGGTCGTCGCGGAATCCGGCGACTCGATCTACCTGCGTTGCTGGGACGAGTACGAGCTCTACACGATCAAGCTCACCGCCTCCGACACCAACGGCGTCGGGCGCACGCTCTACCGCGCCGGCAGCGAGGAGGCGCTCGCGCGCAAGGTCGCCGCGATCGAGGCGTCCGGCCTCGGCCACGGCTGGCGCGAGCCCGAGGTCGGCGTCGGGCGCTCCTACGAGTTCGAGGACCCGGACGGGCACCTCATGGCGATCTACTTCGACACCGAGAAGTACGTCCCCGACGACCTCGACCGCCCGGCGCTGAAGAACCAGGCCTCCCGCTTCCCCGGCAAGGGCGTCAACGCGAGGCGACTCGACCACATCAACTACCTCGCCTCCGACGTCGACGCGTCCGGCGAGTTCTGGCGCGACGTCATGGGCGCGCGCGAGTCGGAGCGGGTGCGCCTCGACTCCGGCCGCTACGCCGCCTGGTGGTTCCGCTTCCACCAGAAGTCCTACGACGTCGTCTACTCCGACGACTGGTCGGGCTCGCGCGGACGATTCCACCACCTCGCGTTCTCCCCGGACACCCGCGAGGACATCCTCAAGGCTGCCGACATCATGCTCGAGAACGGCGTGTACATCGAGTACGGGCCCTACAAGCACGCGATCAACCAGACGTTCTTCCTGTACGTCTGGGAGCCGGGCGGGAACCGCATCGAGTTCGCGAACGCCGGTGCGCGCCTCATCCTCGACCCCGACTGGCCCGTCGTCGAGTGGTCGCAGGCGGAGCGCGCGAAGGGGCAGGCGTGGGGCATGAAGACCGTCGCAACCTTCCACACGCACGGCACCCCGTACGTCGAGAACCAGGAGCAGATCGACGCCGACGCCCTCGCCGGCAAGCACTGATCACCCTCGCTTTTCAGGAGTGCGGCGGGGTCGGCGTGCATATTGCACGCCATGACCCGCCTGCTCCTGAAAAGCGGAAGTGATCAGGCGGCTCGGCGGGGGAGCCGGTGCCGCCGCGAGCGCAGGATCGACGCGATCGCGCGCTCGACACGCGGCCAGTCCTCAAGGATCTGGCGGTAGCTGACCCGGATGACGAGGTAGCCGCGGGCGACGAGCGCGAGATCGCGCGCCCGATCGCGTTCGAACGCATCGCGATCGCCGTGGACCGCGTAGCCGTCGACCTCGATGACGAGTCGGTCGCCGACGAGGAAGTCGACGCGCCCGACGCCGGGGATGACCGCCTGGGTGCGGAAGTCGCACCGCATGCTGCGCAGCCTGAGGCGCACGTAGGTCTCGCCGCCGGACTCCGCCGACGGGTCGGCCCGCGCGACCACCCGCGCGGGCATGCCGGCGCGGCGGAGATCCCCGCGGCGCACGATCCCTAGGCGCAGGGCGGAGTCCGTCATCGCGATGACGTCCGCCTCGTCGAGGCAGCCGACGGCCTCGACGAGCGAGCCGGCGACGGTGTCGCGCGGCAGCCGGGTCGCGCCGGCCCGCGGGCGCCAGTGCAGCACGACGCCGGGGGTCTCGCGGAAGGGCGTGAAGCGGGACTCGGCGGAGCGCAGGCGGGAGGCGTTCGCCGCGACGGAGACGTGGAGCGCGGGCTCCGGCGGAGTCCACACCCCGCTCGCGTCGAGCAGCGACACGCAGGTGAGCATGCCGCCGACCCGGACGGCGGCGCACACCGCGCGCTCGGCGCTCGGCAGCGCGTACCAGGCGCGGCGGACTCGGATGATGCGGCCCTCGTGCCGGGCGCGGCCGATCTCCCAGTCGCTCACGCCGTGCTCGTTGAGCTGCCATTTGCTGGCGACGCCGCCGAGGTCTTTGAGTACGCGCACCGCATCCATGGGCCGATGATGGCCGCCCGGAACGCCGCGTGGCGGCGGAATCCCGAATTTGTGGATAACTGGCGCCCGTCCCCACCCCGTGTGCACCCTCGTTTTTCAGGAGTGGGGCGGGGTACGCGTGCGTATTGCACGCCGACCCCGCCCCACTCCTGAAAAGCGGAAGAGACGCTAGGGCTCTACGAGGCCCGTGCGGATCGCGAAGCGGGTCAGCTCGAGGCGGTCGCGCATGCCGAGCTTCTGCAGGATGTTCGCCCGGTGGCGGTCGACGGTCTTCGGCGCGATGAACAGCTGCTCGGCGATCTCCTTCGCCGAGTGCCCCTCCGCGATGAGCTTGACGATCTGCTCCTCGCGCGGCGTGAGAATCCGCTGCGGCGCATGCGACTTGCCTCGCGCGAGCCAGTCGCGGATGAGCGCCGTCATCGCGCCGGGATACAGGTACGACTCGCCCCGGATCGTCGCGCGCACCGCCTCGATGAGGTCGCGGTCGGCGACCGACTTCAGCACGTAGCCGGACGCGCCGGCGCTCAGCGCCTCGAAGAAGTACTGCTCGTTGTCGTACATCGAGAGCATGAGGATGCGCACATCCGGCGCGCGGCGCTGGAACTCGCGGGCCGCCTGGATGCCCGTCATGCGCGGCATCGCGATGTCCATGATCGCCAGATCGATGCCGCCGGCACCCGCGATCTCGACCGCCTCGAGGCCGTCCGACGCCTCCGCGACGACCTCGAGATCGCGTTCTGCCTCGAGGATGAGACGCAGGCCCCGCCGGACGAGCGCGTGGTCGTCGGCGAGCAGGATGCGGGTCGAGCCCATCAGCTGCCGCGGACGGCGTCGGGGATCTCGAGGCGCACGTCCGTGCCCCCGCCCGGGTTCGGGCCGACGGAGAACTCGGCGCTGACGAGCGCGGCGCGCTCGCGCATGCCGCGGATGCCGACGCCCTCGGGGTAGCTGCCGCCGTGGCCGTTGTCGGAGACGAGGAGCGTCAGCCGCCGGTCGTCGACCGAGACCGCGATGCGCACGGAGGTCGCGTGGGCGTGCCGCGCGACGTTGACGAGTGCCTCCTGCGCGACGCGGTAGACGACGAGCTCGACCTCGCGGTCCAGCGGTGGCAGATCCTTCGGCATCGAGCGGATGACGTCGACGCCGCTCGAGCGGGAGAACTCCTCCACGAGCTCCTTGAGGGCGCTGCGCAGGCCGAGGTCGGCGAGCACTCCGGGCCGCAGTCGGCGGGCGACGCTGCGGACGTCGTCGAGGCTCTTGCGCACCGCCTGCTGGGCGAGCTCCGTCTCCTCGCGCAGCGACTCGGGCGCGCGGTCGGCGACGCGGCGCAGGCTCAGCAGCGCGACCGTGAGGCTCTGCCCGATCTCGTCGTGCAGCTCGCGGGAGATGCGCTGGCGCTCGCCCTCCTGTGCGGCGACGGCGAGCGCGCCGCTCGCGAGGTACTCGGCATCGAGCCGGCGCAGGCCCGCGCGCACGAGGAGCGCGTTTGTCGTGAGGATGACGACGAGCCCGACCGCGAGCACGGGGATCTCGGCGGGGTTGATGAACGAGGAGATCGTCACGGGAGCGAACGCCAGGATGAGGGTCCCGGCGACGAACACCAGTCCGTTGATGACGAACAGGCGCCAGAACAGCGAGCGCATGGTTCCAGCCTCCTTCGGTTCTCTCTGGACGTGAATGGGTCGCGGACCCCATATAGCGTGCCAGACCTCCCGCGCACCGCAAGCAAATGGGTGCTGCACCCGATATACGCGCGCGCGAGGCGGCGGCATCGTGGGTGTCATGCAGATCACCCAGTCGACCGTCCACGGCGGCGGGGTGCTCCACGACATCCTCGCGCGCGACGGCGAGCGGTTCCGGATCCTCGTCGAGCCGTCCGGCGAGCGCGTGCTGATGATCGAGGACCCCGACGATCCCGACCGCGCGGTCGTCGAGATCACGCTCGAGTCGGACGAGGCGGACGCGATCGCGGACATCCTCCACAGCTCGCCCATCATCGACCGGGTCGCGAGCCTCGAGCGACGGCTCAGCGAGCACCTCGACCAGCGCTCGAAGCAGGCGAATCCGCCGGGGCCGCGATGACCGCCGTGACGCCCTACCTCGCCATCGCGGTCTTCCTCATCGCCTTCGGCTTCATCGTGTCGGAGCGGGTGAGCAAGGTCACGGTGGTGCTGTCGGCCGCGGCGGCGATGGCGCTGCTGGGGCTGATCCCGGGCACCGACGTCTTCTACAGCGAGCACGCGGGGATCGACTGGAACGTCATCTTCCTGCTCTTCGGGATGATGATCGTCGTCGGGGTGATCAAGCAGACGGGGCTCTTCGACTATCTCGGCATCGCCGCCGCGAAGGCCTCCCGCGGCCATCCGTACCGCCTCATGGTGCTGCTCATGCTCATCACGGGCATCGCCTCGCCGATCATCGACAACGTCACGATCGTCATGCTCATCGCGCCGGTCACGATCGTCGTCGCGCGACGCCTGGGCATCTCGCCGATCCCGTACCTCATCGCGGAGATCCTCGCGGCGAACATCGGCGGCGCCTCGACGCTCATCGGCGACCCGCCGAACATCATCATCGGCACGCGCGCGGGACTGTCGTTCGTCGACTTCCTCGTCCACATGGCACCGATCGTCATCATCATCTTCATCGGCTTCGTGCTGCTGACCCGCGTCATGTTCCGCAAGTCCTTCGAGTACCACCCGGAGCGGGTCGCGGAGGTCATGGCGCTCGACGCCCGTGCGGCGATCGTCGACTCGAAGCTGCTCGTGCGCTCGCTCATCGTGCTCGGGCTCATGATCGTCGGCTTCGTCATGCACGCCTTCGTGCACATCGAGCCCGCGATCGTTGCGATGCTCGGCGCCGGCGCGATGCTGCTCGTCGCGCGGGGCGTCACGACGGACGCGTTCCGCGAGGTCGAGTGGCGCACGCTCGTGTTCTTCATGGGCCTGTTCGTCATGGTCGCCGGCCTCGTCCACACGGGCGTCATCAGCGCGATCGGGGAGTGGGCGGCGCAGGCGGTCGGCGACGACTGGTTCCTCGCGGCGAGCTCGGTGCTGTGGGGCTCGGCGATCTTCGGCGCACTGTTCGACAACATCCCCTACGTCGCGACGATGACGCCGATCGTCGAGACCGTCGTCGCGGGGGCGCCGGAGCAGTACGGGCAGGCGATCTGGTGGGCGTTCGCGCTCGGCGCCGACTTCGGCGGCAACGGCACGGCGATCGCGGCGAGTGCGAACGTCGTCACGATCGGCATCGCGGCGCGCGCGGGCTACCGGATCACGTTCTGGGAGTTCACGAAGTACGGCATCGTCACCGTGATCCTGACGACCGCCGCCGCGTGGCTGTACATCTGGCTGCGTTACTTCCTGTGATCGCGTTCACCTGACCGCGACGCGGTGCGAGGCGGCACGCGCCTGGAGCGCCGCGACGAAGACGGCGAAGCCGTAGAGCAGGCCGCCGACGCCCATGGCCGCGTCGGGGATGTCGAAGGAGCGGCCCGGGTCGGCGAGCCACGCGAACATCATGATGAGCGCGGCGGCGAGCATGCAGGTCCCCATGAGGATGCCCCACATCCGGTAGACGGGGGACCAGAGCAGCCCTATCGCGAGGATCGCGCCCTCGAGCAGCAGGAAGCTGACGATCGACCACAGGAGCGCGTAGGGCAGCGCGAGCAGGCAGAGGATCCAGAACGCGATGGAGGCGGCGACCGCGTGCAGGCCGGCGGCGAGGAGCACCCACCAGCCGCGGGCGAAGCGCCGCGACTGGATCGCCTGGATCGAGATCTGCCAGCCGACGATGAGGCACAGCAGCGCGAAGCCGTAGCCGTCGATGAGGAATCCGCGCTCGTCGGACAGCGGGGTCAGCAGGGTGAAGACGCTGAACGCGACGACGATGAGCCCGTGGACCATGAACCACCACCAGGTGGGCCTGATCGTCCGGAGCGGCGCTCCCGGGGCTGACGTGGGTGCGGACATCCGACCAATTCTCGCAGCGGTCGGAGAGCGACCACGGCGGTCCTGCGCCCCCAATCCGGGGTGCAGGACCGCCGTGGCGCAGCGGGGTCAGTCGCCCCAGACGTCCTTCGAGATGGCGACGATCTCGCGGATCTTCGCCCACTGCTGGTCCTCGGTGAGGATGTTGCCCTCCTCGGTGCTCGCGAAGCCGCACTGGGGGGAGAGGGCGAGCTGGGCGAGCGGCGCGTGCTGCGCGGCTTCGGCGATGCGCGCCTTGACGGCCTCGACGGACTCGAGGTCGCCCGACTTGCTCGTCACGAGGCCGAGCACGACGGTCTTGTCGCCGGCGGGCAGGAAGCGCAGCGGCTCGAAGCCGCCGGCCCGGTCGGTGTCGTACTCGAGGAAGTAGCCGTCGTAGTTCGTGTCGGCGAGGAGCTGCTTCGCGACGGGCTCGTAGCCGCCGGAGGCGATCCAGGTGGAGCGGAAGTTGCCGCGGCACACGTGCGTCGTGATCGTGAGGTCGGCGGGCTTCGCCTCGAGCGCCTTGTTGAGGAGCGCCGAGTAGCGCTCGGCGAGCCCGTCGGTGTCGAGTCCGCGGGCGCGCGCCTTCTCGAGCTCGACGTCGGAGCAGAGGTAGGCCCACGCGGTGTCGTCGAACTGCAGGTAGCGCACGCCGATCGCGTGGAACGCCTTGATCGCGTCCTGGTATGCGATCGCGAGGTCGTCGAAGATGTCCTCGGGCCTCTCGTACGGCGAGCCTTCGAGCGCGCCCGGCTCGAGCCGGAAGTGCAGGACCGTGGGGGAGGGGATCGTGACCTTGGGGGTCGCGTCGCCGGCGTTCTCGATGACGAAGCGCGCCGCGTCGAGGAACGGGTGGTCGGCGGGAAACGCGATCCGCCCGGTCACGCGCAGCACCTTCGTCTTGGTCTGCACGCCCTGGAACTGGATGCCGTGGTCGGAGTCGACGACGGAGACGTTCTCGAGGCCGTCGTAGAAGTCGTAGTGCCACCAGGCGCGGCGGAACTCGCCGTCGGTGGCGAGCCGCAGGCCGTTGTCGCGCTGCTTGCCGATGAGATCCCGGATCTCGCGATCCTCGATGGCGTGCAGCTCGGCGTCGGAGAGGCGGCCCTCCTCGTTGGCTTCGCGCGCCTCGTGGATCGCGTCGGTGCGCAGGTAGCTGCCGACGACGTCGGCGCGGTATGGGGGATTGACGCTCATGGCTCGCTGAGCCCTTTCTGTGCCGGTAGACCGAGACCGCGGGGTGCTGGGCTCAGCGTTCCGCCCCGCCATCGTAGCGGCTCAGTCGTGGCTCGCGATGAGGTCGATGCCGCGGCGGGCCCAGGAGATCTCGGCGTCGGCCCGGGCGAGGAGGCCTTCGTAGGCGAAGCGCTTGAAGCCGGCGATGCGCTGCCGCTCGGCGTCGTCCTTGCCTTCGAGGCGGCGGTTGAGGACGGGGGAGGTGCCGTCGTCGATGCTGTCGATCTGTCCCTGCCACTGCGCGCGCAGGTCCTCGTAGCGCTCGATGTGGTCGAGCATGGCGCGTTTCGCGGCGGCGGGGTCGGCCCATTCGAAGTAGGCGGCGCGGAGGTGCGCGGGGTCGCGGTCGAGGGCGTATTTGAGGGGGGCGTCCATCCAGCTGCGGAACGCGATGATGCCCGCCTCGGTGGGCCGGTAGAAGCGCTTCTCGCCGCGGGCGTCGTCGACGGATTCCGCTTCGACGAGTCCTTCGGCCTCCATCTTGCGCAGTTCGGGGTAGATCTGCGAGTCGGGGGCGTGCCAGACGTGTCCGACGGACGATTGGAAGAGGCGCGAGATGTCGTAGCCCGTCATGGGCTCAGAGGTCAGGAGCGCGAGCAGGGCATACCTGAGGCTCATCGCGTTCTCCCTCCCGCTTTTCAGGAGTGGGGCCGGGTACGCGTGCGCATTGCACGCCGACCCCGCCCCACTCCTGAAAAAGGATCGAATGTCAGTTGGTGTAGCCGGTGCGCCAGCCGCCCTGGTAGGTCTCGCGAGCGACGGTCGAGTACGGGACCGGCGAGACGATCGCGCGGACCTCGAACTGCTCGTGCGGCTCGACGGCGGCCTTGGACGTGTTGGGCGACTCGCCCCAGAGGATCTTGACCTCGGCGCCCACGGGGACGTCGGGGTTGACCGTGCCGAGCGAGAGCCCGCGGCGCTCGTTGGCAGCGTAGCCGGTGAACATCGAGTAGCCGACGACGTTGCCGTCGGCGTCGACGACGGAGTCGTAGTTCGCCGAGCCGTAGTTCGCCAGCGGCAGGTCGAAGTACTTGTAGCGGGGGCCGTCGACGTTGAGCAGGCTCGTCCAGACCTTGCCGAGGTCCTCGGCGTTCCACTCGAGCGTGACCTTCTTGCGCTGCGAGGCCGGGTCGATCTCCTTGAGCGCCTCGGCCCCGATGAAGTCGTGGTCGAACTTGACGAACGAGCCGTAGCCGAGCTCCCACGGGGTGAGGTAGTAGTCGTCGATCGACGCGCCGACGAAGGAGCCGGCGAGCGTGCCGGTCGCCTCGTAGGAGTCGACGGGGAGCCACTCGCGGTAGGCGCGCTCCTCGGTACCAGTGTAGATGGCCGGCAGGGGGCTCGGGATCCAGCCGGACTCGAGCGTGTTCGCCGGGTAGGCGCGGCTGCCGACCGGCAGCAGGCCGAACTCGGCGCCCGCCTCGACGATGAGGTCGCGGATGCGGTGGTGGTTCGCGCCGTTCTCGCCGTAGGGGCCCCACAGCTCCAGGCCGGGGGCGCCGGCCATGCCGTGACGCAGCGTGCGCACCTGGATGCCGCCGATGCTCATCGTCGACATGTTGAAGAAGCCGAGCTGCTCGACGGGGCCGCCGTTGAGCTTCTCGATGACCGCCCAGGCGGCCGGGCCCTGGATCTGGAAGCGCCAGTACTTGCGGGTCACCTGGTCGCCGTAGGGGCGCGAGGGGGAACGGCGGTCGACGGTGATGTCGAGGTTCGAGTAGCCGCCGGTCTCGCCGTGGTACATGAGCCAGTTGGACGCGGGGGCGCGCCCGACGTACACGTACTCGTCCTCCGCCTCGCGGAAGAGGATGCCGTCGCCGATGACGTGGCCGGCCGCGGTCGTCGGGACGTACTGCTTCGCCTTGTTCACGGGGAAGTTCGCGACGGAGTTGATCGCGGTGCGCTCGATGAGCTTGATCGCGTCGGAGCCCTTGAGGAAGACGTTGTCCATGTGGTGCGACTGGTCGTAGAGGACCGCGGCGCTGCGCCACGCGTTCGTCTCCTTGATCCAGCTGCTGAAGTCCGCGGGGACGACGGGGTAGATGTAGGAGCCGATCTGCGAGTTGCGCAGCAGCGAGACGGCGTCGCCGCCGTTCGCGTCGAGCAGCTCCTGGAGGTTCTTGGCCATGATGCTGACTTCCTTGTCTGTAGTCGGGGGTTTCGGAGATCGGGGTCTAGAAGACGATGGTCTGGTGTCCGGCGCGGATGATGCGGTCGTCGCAGTGCCATTGGACGGCGCGGGAGAGGACCTGGCGTTCGACTTCGGCGCCCTTGCGGGTGAGGGCTTCGACGGTGTCGGCGTGGTCGACGCGCACGACGTCCTGCTCGATGATGGGGCCCTCGTCGAGGTCTTTCGTGACGTAGTGCGCGGTCGCGCCGACGAGCTTGACGCCGCGTTCTTTCGCCTTGCGGTACGGGGAGGCGCCGATGAACGCCGGCAGGAAGGAGTGGTGGATGTTGATGACGGGCACGCCGAGCCGCTCGATGAAGTCGTCGGAGAGGATCTGCATGTAGCGGGCGAGGACGACGAGGTCGGCGTTGCCCTTCAGCAGCGCGAGGATCTCCTTCTCCGCGGCGGACTTGTCGGCGCCCTGGGATTCGACATGGAAGAACGGCACGTTGAAGCCGCGCACGTCCTCGGCGACGACGGTGTGGTTGGAGATGACCATCGGCACGCTCATGTTGATCTCGCCGCGGCGCTGGCGCCACAGCAGGTCCAGCAGGTTGTGGTCGGTCAGGGAAGCGAGGATCGCGACGCGCTTGGGCACGGCGATGTCGCTGAGCGTCCAGGTCAGCCCGAGCTCGTCGCCGACGACGGCGGCCAGCGCCGCCTCCAGCTGCGGCTTGATGGCGATGAAGTCGGGCACGTTGAACTCGGTGCGCTGGAAGAACTGCCCGCCGACCGGGTCGGAGGAGTACTGGTCCAGCGACACGATGTTCGCCTCGAAGTCCGCGAGCACCCGAGTGACCGCCGCGACGATCCCGGGCCGGTCGGTGCCGTGCACGACCAGGACGGGACGCGAGACGCGGGCGCTCATGCGCCGGCCTTGCGCTGGAAGTTCTCAATCCACTCGGCGGTGGCCTTGAGCCCGCCGAAGGCGTAGAAATGCAGGCCGACCTCGCCGTGCTCGGGAGTGAGGCGCTGGCCGAGCTCGGTGATGAACTTGTCGGGCCCGGCGGTGCCGAGCAGGTTTGTCAGCGAGAAGCCGTATTTCTTGACGATCATCGCGTTCGCCCCGACGCCGAACCGTCCGGCGAAGGCGAGCAGCCGCTTGATGCCGGCCGGCCCCGGCACGCCGATGCGGATGTGGGTGTCGACGCCGCGCTCGCGCACCTGCTCGATCCAGATGATCGTCGCGTCGATGTCGAACAGGAACTGGGTGAGCACGGTCGAGCCCAGCCCCGCGTCCTTGAGCGCCTGGTACTTGCCGGTCAGCGCGGACCACAGCTGCGCGTCGGTGATGTCGGGGTGGCCCTCGGGGTAGCCGGCGATCGAGACGTGCTCGACCCCGTACTTCGGCAGCAGGCCCGTCTGGATGAGCTGGAGCGAGTCCTCGTAGGGGCCGAACGGCGGGTTCGGGTCGCCGCCGACCGCGAACACGCTCTTCGTCGCGCCGACCGCCTGCAGCGCCGCGAGGAACTCCTCGAGCTCGTCCTGCGAGTGCAGGCGCCGCGCCGAGATGTGGGGCACCGGCACGAAGCCCTGCTCGAGCACGGCCTTGCTCGCGGCGGTGCGCATCGGCAGGTCCTCGTTGCCGAGGTAGGTCACGTTCACGCGCGTGCCCGGCGCGAGGTGGGGGGCGGCCTCGAGCAGCGCGGTCACGTCCTTGCCCGTCATCTCGATCGACGAATTACGCAGCACGGCGGGGAGTTCGGTCATCGTGGTTCGCTCCTCAGGGGTCTGCCGGCGGCGTCGGTGCCGCGGGGAGCCCGCAAGTGAGAATACCTATGGAGATAGGTATTGGCAACCCGTTTCAGCGAAGGGCGCCCTCGAGCGATCCGGTCGTGCGCCCCGCCGGATCCGAGACGACGCAGAGCACCTCGCGGTCGCCCTGCTCCCACGTCGCCCCGCTCGGCGCGACATAGCGCAGGGTGAGATCGCTCGCGTCGTACTCGAGGCCGACGAAGGCGGAGAACGCGACGCGGCAGCGATCCGCCGCGGTCGCCTCGAGCGTGTCGGCGGGGTACGCGGGGTCGTCGAGAAGGAGGCTCGCGAAGACCTCGTAGCTGTGCGGCTCGTCGCAGTCGAGGACGAGCACGACGCCCTGACCGGCCTGGTCGTAGCAGTCGCCCGCCGCGAGGTCCGTGAGCGGCGTCGTCGACTCGGTCGGGGCCGGCGACGTCGTCTCCGGCGCGACGGGGTCGGTGCTCGTGCAGCCGGCGACGAGCAGCGCGAGCGCGACCGCCGCACCCGCGACGAGTCGCCTCACCGGCGGAGCCGATCGAGGAAGACGTCGTGCAGCAGTCCGTTCGTCGACAGCGCCGATCCGCCCCACGGCCCCGGGGTGCCGTCCGCGTCGCTGAAGCGCCCGCCCGCCTCCTCGACGATCGCGGCGATCGCGGCGACGTCGTAGGGCTGGACGTCGAACTCGGCCGCCGCGTCGATGAGCCCCTCCGCGACGAGCATGTGCTGCCAGAAGTCGCCGTAGCCGTGATCGCGCCACACCTCCCGGGTGATCGCGGCGAGCTGCTCGCCGCGCCCCAGGTCCTCCCAGAGCCGGATCGCGCCGTGGCTGAAGTACGCGTCCGAGATCGCGGCGACACCGCTGACCCGCATCGGCCGCGGGGCGTCGCCGTGCGGGCCGTCCGTCCGGTCGACCCAGGCGCCGAGCCCGCGCCCCGCCCACCAGCGCAGCCCGAGGGCGGGAGCACTGACGACGCCGACCGCGGGCACGCCGTCGATCGCGAGCGCGATGAGGGTCGCCCACACGGGCACGCCGCGCAGGAAGTTCGCCGTCCCGTCGATCGGGTCGACGATCCACTGCCGACCTCGCCCCTCGGGGTCGCCCTCGATGCCGAACTCCTCGCCGAGGATGCCGTCCCCGGGCCGCGCGGCGCCGATCCGCTCGCGGATGAGCCGCTCGACCGCTCGGTCCGCGTCCGTCACCGGCGTCCGGTCCGGCTTCGACTCGATCAGGAGGTTTGTCGCGCGGAACCTCGGCGCCGACACGAGGTCGGCGTCGGCCGCGATCGACAGCGCGAGCGACAGGTCGTCGGCGAGATCCACCGGACCAGGCTACCGAGCGCTACCGGGCGATCTGTGTGAGCAGCCGCCGCAGCGAGTCGAGGCGCGCCGCGCCGCCCGGCCCGAGACGGCCCTCCTCGACCGCCTCCGCGATCGCGCAGTCGGGCGCGTCCTCCAGATGCGTGCAGCCGCGCGGGCAGCCCGACTCGGGGTCGTCGGCGATCGCCGCGAGGTCGCCGAACGCGTCGAGCACGTTGTCGGGCGAGACGTGCCCGAGGCCGAACGAGCGGATGCCGGGGGTGTCGACGATCCAACCCGACCCGACCGGGTACGCGATCGAGGAGGAGCTGGTGTGACGTCCCCGGCCCGTCACGGCGTTGACGTCGCCCGTCGCGCGCTCCGCCTCCGGCACGAGCGCGTTGACGAGCGTCGACTTGCCGACGCCCGAATGGCCGACCGCGACGGCGACGTGGCCGTCGATGAGCTCCCGCAGGCGCGCAAGCGGCGGATCGGCCCGCGTGCTGCGCACGACCTGCATGCCGAGCCCGTCGAAGAGCGAGATGAACGCCGTCGGATCGGCGAGGTCCGTCTTCGTCACGACGAGGATCGGCTCGATCCCGACGTCGACGGCGGCGACGAGGTAGCGGTCGACGAGCCGGGGTCGCGGCTCGGGGTCGGTCGCGGCGACGACGATGAGCATCCGGTCGGCGTTCGCGACGATGATGCGCTCATCGCGTTCTCCCGTCGGCGCGTCGTCGGCGCTGCGGCGCAGCAGGGTCGTCCGCGGCTCGACCCGGACGATGCGGGCGAGCGCGCCCGCGGAGCCAGAGGTGTCGCCCACGAGCCCGACCCGGTCGCCGACGACGACCGCGCCCCTGCCGAGCTCGCGGGCGCTCGTCGCCGTGACCTCGGCGTCGTCGGCGGCGAGCACTCGGAACCGCCCCCGGTCGACGCCCGTCACGAAGCCGGGCACCGCGTCCTCGTAGCTCGGGCGCACCTTCGTGCGCGGGCGCGAGCCCCGCGGGTTCGGCCGGACCCGCACGTCGTCCTCGGACCAGTCGTCCCAGCCCTCCGGGTCGTCCCGGTCCTCCGGGCCCGTGCCGCCGCCGTCGGTCATGCGAGCATGCGCTCCCACAGCGTGCGGAACTCGGGCAGCGTCTTCGCGGTCGTGCCGATGTCGTCGATCTCGACGCCGGGCACCGTGAGCCCGATGAGCGCGCCGCTCGTCGCCATCCGGTGGTCCTCGTAGGCGCCCCAGGCGCCGCCGTGCAGCGGGCCGGGCGTGACGAGGATGCCGTCGGGGAGCTCCTCCGCCCCCGCGCCGACGGCACGCAGGTCGGCGACGAGCGCCGCGAGCCGGTCGGTCTCGTGCCCGCGGAGGTGGCCGATGCCGGTGAACCGCGACGGGCCCGCCGCGAGCGCCGCGAGCGCGACGAGCGTCGGCGCGAGCTCGCCGGCCTCGCCGAGGTCGAGGTCGACGGCGTCGAGCGCGCGGCCGCCGCGCACCCCGGCGTCGCCGTCGACGGTGAGAACGCCATCCGCGAGCCGGGTGCGCGCCCCGAACGCCTCGAAGAGCCGCGGCAGATGCGCACCCACCTGGGTGGTCTGCTCCGGCCAGCCCTCGATCGCGACGCGGCCGCCCGCCACGAGGGCGGCGGCGAGGAACGGGGCGGCGTTCGACAGGTCCGGCTCGATCGCGGTGTCGCGCGCCGCGATCGGCTGCGGCGGCACGATCCAGACGCCCTCGTCGGGGCTCGTCACCTCGACGCCGCGGGCGGCGAGGCAGGCGATCGTCATCTCGATGTGCGGCATCGACGGCAGCCGCTCGCCCTCGTGCCGCAGCACGAGTCCCTCGGCGAAGCGCGGCGCGGCCAGCAGCAGCCCCGAGACGAACTGCGAGGACGCCGACGCGTCGATCGTGAGCTCGCCGCCGCGGACGGCGCCGGTGCCGGTGCCGTGCACCGTGAAGGGCAGCGAGTCGCCGTCGACCTCGACGCCGAGCGCGCGGATCGCGTTCGTCATCGTCGACATCGGGCGTCGCCTCGCCGATTCGTCGCCGTCGAAGACGGTGTCCGCCTCGAGCAGCGCCGCGACCGGCGGCAGGAAGCGCATGACGGTGCCGGCGAGGCCGACGTCGAGGGTCGCGGCACCCTTCGACTCGCTGCGCTCGCTCAGGGACCCGGAGTCGGGCATCGGCCCGGGAGTGCGGGGGACGGGCGCCGGCCCCGAGGTGCGGGGGGTGGGCGTCGGGCCCGGGGTGCGGGGAGCGGGTCCCTGAGCGAGCCGGAGGCGAGTCGAAGGGCCGAGCACCAGCGGTTCGACCCGCCAGTCCGGGCCGAACTCGCCACCACCGTCGACGTCCTCGACCCCGGCGCCGAGCGCCCGCAGCGCCTCGGCCATGAGCTCCGTGTCGCGCGCGCGCAGCGGTCGGCGCAGCACGGACGGGCCGTCGGCGAGCGCCGCGAGCACGAGCTCGCGGTTCGTCAGGGACTTGCTCCCCGGTAGCGAGAGCCGCGCGTCGAGCGGCCCCGCGGCGACGGGTGCGGAATAGGCGAGGTCCGGCATCCGTTCCAGAGTAGCGATGAGCCTTCTGACCGCCCCGCCGAAACCGGACGTCTCGCGCCTAGACTTGCGCGGGATGCCGGAACTCAGCGTCGACAACGACGAACTCAAGCGACTCTTCGAGGAGCAGGCGCTCCCGTACATGGACCAGCTCTATGCTGCGGCGATGCGCATGACGCGCAATCCGTCGGACGCGGCGGACCTCGTGCAGGAGACGTACGTCAAGGCGTTCCAGGCGTTCAAGTCCTTCGAGCAGGGCACGAACCTCAAGGCGTGGCTCTACCGGATCCAGACGAACACGTACATCAACATCTACCGCAAGCGCCAGCGCGACCCGTATCGGGGCTCGATCGACGAGCTCGAGGACTGGCAGCTCGCGGACGCGACCTCGGCGACGTCGACGACGAGCCGCTCGGCGGAGGCGGAGGCGATCGACCACCTGCCCGACTCGGACGTGAAGGATGCGCTCGCGGCGATGCCGGAGGACTTCCGGCTCGCGGTCTACCTCGCCGACGTCGAGGGCTTCTCCTACCAGGAGATCGCGGACATCATGAAGACGCCGGTCGGCACGGTCATGAGTCGCCTGCACCGCGGCCGCAAGCTGCTGCGCGAGCGGCTGCGGGACTACGCGGCCGAGCGCGGATACGTCGTGCGCTCAGCAGCGGGGGAGGTGACACGATGACGGACTGCGGCTGCGAGAAGGCGAAGGCCGAGCTCGAGGAGTACCTCCACCGGGAGCTCTCCGACGCCGACTTCGAGGACATCACCGAGCATCTCGCGAACTGCGAGGACTGCAGTCAGGAGCACCTCGTCGCGCTGACGCTCACGGAGCGGGTCCGCCGGGCCTGCCAGGAGCAGGCGCCCCAGGATCTCCGCCTCGCGATTCAGCTCAAGATCGAATCCCTCCGCGCGTAGGGGCTCCAGGGTCTCGATACACCGCCTGCGGCGGCACTCGACCCGCGAACCCCCGCGGGTTGAATGACCGCGCAACGGCGAACCCCCGCGGGTCGAGTAGGCGCGCAGCGCCGTATCGAGACCTCAGATCGCGAAGGCGGCGTCGAGGAGCAGGGTCTGCTCCGCGGCGTGACGCTTCGGCAGGCCCGTCGCCGTTGCGGCCGACGACGGACGCGAGACGACCCGGACCGCACGGTCGAGGTGCTTCGACAGCTCCTGGTTGACGAACGGCCAGGCGCCCTGGTTCTCCGGCTCGTCCTGCACCCACACGAGCTCCGCGCCCGGGTAGCGCGAGAGCACCGCGCGCAGCTCCTCGACGGGCTCCGGGTAGAACTGCTCGAGGCGCACGAGAGCGAAGTCGCTCGCGTTCTGCAGCTTGTCGCGCTCCGCCGCGAGGTCGTAGAAGATCTTGCCGGAGTGGATGAGGACCCGCTTGACCGCGGCGGGGTCGCCGACGTGCGCGTCGTCGAGCACCGGCTGGAAGCCGCCGCCCGTGAAGTCGGCGATCTCGCTCGTCGCGCCCTTGAGCCGCAGCATCGACTTCGGGGTGAAGACGATGAGGGGGCGCCGCGGCCGCGCGTACGCCTGGCGGCGCAGCAGGTGGAAGTACGACGCCGGGGTCGACGGCCGAGCGACCGTCATGTTGTCCTGGGCGCACAGCTGCAGGTAGCGCTCGATGCGCGCCGAGGAGTGGTCCGGGCCCTGGCCCTCGTAGCCGTGCGGCAGCAGGAGGACGACGCCGGAGCGCTGGCTCCACTTCTGCTCGCCCGAGGACAGGTAGGTGTCGATGACGGTCTGCGCGCCGTCGGCGAAGTCGCCGTACTGCGCCTCCCACAGCACGAGGGCGTCCTCGCGCTCGACCGAGTAGCCGTACTCGTAAGCCATCGCCGCGTACTCCGACAGCAGCGAGTCGTAGACGTAGAAGCGGCCCTGCGACTCGGCGAGGTTGACGAGCGGGAGCCACTCCTGGCCGTTCGTCTGGTCGAAGAAGACCGCGTGGCGCTGCGCGAAGGTGCCGCGCCGCGAGTCCTGGCCGACGAGCCGGACGGCCCGGCCCTCCAGCAGCAGCGAGCCGAAGGCGAGCAGCTCGCCGAAGCCCCAGTCGATGCCGCCGTTGCGACTCATCTCGACGCGCCGGCCGATGACGTTCTGCGCGAGCTTGTTGTGCACGTGGAAGCCCTCAGGAGCGTTCGCGTGCGCGTCGCCGACGGCCTGGATGGTCGCCTCGGTGACGAACGGGACCGCGGGGGAGGGCTCCTCCGCGACGGGGACGATGATCGGGATGGGGCTCGTCTCGGCGGCGTGCGTCTCCGCGAAGGCGCGCTCGAGGCGGTCCTGGAAGTCGCGCGCCGCCTGGTCGTGCTCCTCCTGCGTGATGTCGCCGCGGCCGACGAGCGCCTCGGTGTAGAGCTTGCGGGTCGAGCGCTTCGCCTCGATGAGCGAGTACATGAGCGGCTGCGTCATGCTCGGGTCGTCGCCCTCGTTGTGGCCGCGGCGGCGGTAGCAGACGAGGTCGATGAAGACGTCGCGGTGGAAGCGCTGGCGGTACTCGAAGGCGAGCCGCGCGACGCGCACGACCGCCTCGGGGTCGTCCCCGTTGACGTGGAAGATCGGCGCCTGGATCGTCTTGGCGACGTCGGTCGAGTAGGTGCTCGTGCGCGCCTCGTCGACGGGGGTCGTGAAGCCGACCTGGTTGTTGATGTTGACGTGGATCGTGCCGCCGGTGCGGTAGGCGCGCAGCTGCGACATCTGCAGCAGCTCGACGTTGATGCCCTGGCCGGCGAGCGCCGCGTCGCCGTGGACGAGGACCGGCACGGTCGTGTACGTCGCGATCGGCAGGCGGTCCTGCTTCGCGCGGGTGATGCCCTCCAGGACGCCGTTGACGACCTCGAGGTGGCTCGGGTTCGCGGCGACGTAGACGGGGACCTTCGCGCCGTCGGGCGACTCGAAGACGCCCTCGGTGCCGAGGTGGTACTTGACGTCGCCGGAGCCGCCGGTCTGGCCGAAGTCGCCCTCGAACTCGCGGAAGATCTGGCCGTAGGTCTTGCCGGCGATGTTCGTCAGCACGTTGAGTCGGCCGCGGTGGGCCATGCCGATGGCGACCTCGTCGACCTCGTCGCTGTGCGCGGCGCGCTGCAGCAGCTCGTCCAGCAGCGCGATCGTCGACTCGCCACCCTCGAGGCTGAAGCGCTTCTGGCCGACGAACTTGGTCTGCAGGAAGGTCTCGAACGCCTCGGCCTCGTTGAGCTTGCCGAGGATGCGCATCTGCTCGTCGTGCGTCGGCTTCTCGTACTTGACCTCGAGCTTCTCCTGGAACCACTTTCGCTGCTCGGGGTCGGCGATGAACATGTACTCGACGCCGACCGTGCGGCAGTAGGAGTCGCGCAGGATGCCGAGGATGTCGCGCAGCTTCGCCGCGCGGCGGCCGCCGAAGCCGCCGGTCACGAACTCGCGGTCGAGGTCCCAGAACGTCAGGCCGTGGTTCGCGAGGTCGAGGTCCGGGTGGGAGCGCTGGACGTACTCGAGCGGGTCGATGTCGGCCATGAGGTGGCCGCGGACGCGGAACGAGTTGATGAGCTGCTGCACGCGGGCGGTCTTGTCGACCTGGACGGCCTCGTCGACGGAGACGTCCTCGGCCCAGTGGATCGGGTCGTAGGGGATACGCAGCGCCGCGAAGATGTCGGAGTAGAAGCCGCGCTGCCCGATGAGCAGCTCGTGGACCTTCTTGAGGTACTCGCCGCTGCCCGCGCCCTGGATGACGCGGTGGTCGTAGGTCGAGGTGAGCGTGATCGTCTTGCCGATGCCGAGGTCGACGAGCGTGCGCTCGCTCGCGCCCTGGAACTCGGCGGGGTACTCGAGCGCGCCGGCGCCGATGATGCAGCCGGCGCCCTTCATGAGGCGCGGCACGGAGTGGACGGTGCCGATGCCGCCGGGGTTGGTGAGCGAGATGGTGTTGCCGGCGTAGTCGTCGGCCGTGAGCTCGCCCGCGCGGGCGCGGCGCACGACGTCCTCGTAGGCGGCGACGAACTCGCCGAAGCCCATCGTCTCGGCGCGCTTGATGCCGGGGACGACGAGCATGCGGGTGCCGTCGGGCTTGGGCAGGTCGATCGCGATGCCGAGGTTGATGTGCGCGGGGGTGACGACGGCGGGCTTGCCGTCGACCTCGTCGTAGTAGACGTTCTGGCTCGGGAACTCCTTGAGCGCGCGGATCATCGCCCAGGCGATGAGGTGCGTGAAGGAGACCTTGCCGCCGCGGGTGCGGCCGAGGTGGTTGTTGATGACGATCCGGTTGTCGATCATCAGCTTCGCGGGGACGGTGCGCACGCTCGTCGCGGTCGGGACCGTGAGCGAGGCGTCCATGTTCGTCGCGACGGAGCGGGCGATCCCCTTGAGGATCTGGACCTTCGGCTCGTCGTCGGAGGGGAGCTCGGAGGGGCGGGTGACGGGCGTCGTCGGCGCGTCGGCGGGGACGGGGGCGGCCTGCGGGGGCCGCGCGGTCGTCCGGGCGGCGATCTGGCCGGTCGTCGCGGGCGGCTCGGCCGGGGCCGGTGCGGCCGGTGCGGGTGCCGGCGTCGTCGCCGAGGCTCCCGACGCCGAGTAGCCGGGCGCGGTCGGCGCCGCGGCCGCGTTCTCGTTCGCCGCGACCGCGGGAGCGTCGGTCGCACCCTCGGTCGCGAGCTCCGCGAACGCCGCGTCGAGTGCCGCGAGCCCCGACGCGTCCGGCGTCTCCACCCGCCCGCTGCGCGCCTGCTCCGCGAGCTGCGCCTGCATCTGCGCGATGATGAGGTCGTCGGCGCTCTGGTCGCCCGAGCTCTCGGTCACGGGGGGGTTGGGGTTCGACACGGGCTGTCAGCCTGCCTTCGCGCGGGGATCCGGACATCTTCCTGCCCGGTCGCCCGGGCATACCGCATTCAATCCTAGCCCTGCTGGGATGCCTTCCGGCCGAGCCGTGTGACGGCCTCAACAGCTCTCCACAGGCCTCGAATAACGGGAGTCATCCACAGTTCCGGGGACGGCGGACATCGCGCGGGGCCCGATCCGTCATGATGCCGGCGGACGTGCTGTCATCTCGTCGGCGCGCGAACCAGAATGGGAGACGTGATCGAGTTGACTGAGGGCCAGGTGTGGACCGTGATCGGCCTCATCGGCGCGCTCCTCGTCGGCGGCGTGCCGCTGCTGCTCGCGGTCGTGCGATCGGGGCTCAAGGCGATCGAGGCCCGGTTCGACGCGGTGGATACCCGGTTCGACGCGATCGATGTCAGGCTCTCCCACCTCGACCGTGACGTCAACGCGCTCATGAAGCACACCTTCGGGGTCGACCGGGAGTAGCGCGGCGGTCACGCCCCTGTCCGCGCGTCCAGTCGGCGGTCGATCGGCTGTGGCGCACCGCGACGAGGAGCACGACGGCGAGCAGCGCGGTCGCGGTCGTGAGCGCGAGTCCGTGGTGCGCGATGAGGATGAGCGCCGCACCGGTCGCGGCCCCCGCGAACATGGTGAGCACGATGAGCAGGCGCCGCACGAGATGCGCGCCGATGCCGGCGGTCCCGTCGGCGAACGCCCCGGTGAGGGTGAGCGTCAGCACCGTCGTCGTCAGGTCGGGGACCGCGAGCGAGCGGGCGATCGCGTTCTGGATGCCCATCGCGAGGGCGAGGACGACGATCGCGACGATGCGTATCCAGATCACGTCGAAGGGCGGGTCGATGTAGGCGAGGACCATCGCGATCGCGACGAGCCCCACCTCGAAGATCATGCCGGTGCGCAGGTGCAGCGCGCGGTGATGGCCGTGGCGCAGCGCGATGCCGCCGCCGACGAGCGCGCCGAGGACGAACGCGATGAGGGCGATGAGCGCCGCCCACCAGACGAAGGTCGTGACCCCGACGAGCGAGAGGCCGAGGAAGACGACGTTGCCCGTCATGTTCGCGACGAAGATCGTGCCGAGGACGAGGAGGCTCACGGCGTCGATGAGGCCGGTCGTGAAGGTCAGCACGAGCAGCAGGGGCGGCAGCGGTCCGTGCGGGTCGTCGCGGCGCGGGGCGAACAGGCCGCGGAGCTCTGCGGAGACGTTGCTCACAGGCCCAGATTAGGAGGCGCGCGGTTAGCCTTGGCGCATGAAGTTCCTCGACGGCAGGCCGGAGCACGACCTGACGTACAGCGACGTGTTCCTCGCGCCCTCGCGCAGCGGCGTCGCGAGCCGCTTCGACGTGCACCTGGTGCCGGGCGACGGCACGCCAGCGACGATCCCGCTCGTCAGCGCGAACATGAACTCGGTGACCGGTCCGCGCCTCGCCGCGTCGCTCGCCCGCCGGGGCGGGCTCGGCGTGCTCCCGCAGGACCTGCCGCTCCAGGAGCTCGACGAGGCGCTGCACTGGATCAAGGCCCAGCCGGTCGGCTTCGACGCCGCGATCGAGTTGGAGGCGGGGCGCACGGCGGCCGACGCGCTCGCGCTGATCCCGCCCGACGAGGGCTACGGCGTCGCTGTCGTCGACGCGCACGGCGCGCACCTCGGCGCGGTCGATGCTCCGCGGCTGCGGGGTGCGCTGCCCGATGCGCCGCTCGGGGACTTCCTGCTCCCGGCGCTGCCGAGCGTCGACCTCGACGAGGTGCGCGATGCGCGGGCGGCGTTCGATCTCATGGTCGAGGCGGGCATCCAGTTCGCGCCGGTCGTGCACAACGGGCACCTGGTGGGGACGATCTCGCGGCGGGGGGCGCTGCGCTCGACGCTGTATGCCCCCGCGCTCGACGCGCACGGACGGCTCGCGGTCGGCGCGGCGGTCGGCATCAACGGCGACGTCGCGGCGAAGGCCCGCGCGATCGTCGATGCCGGTGCCGACGTCATCGTCGTCGACACCGCGCACGGCCATCAGGAGGGCACGATCCGTGCGACGGCCGAGGTCGCGCAGCTCGGGCTCGGCGTCCCGATCGTCGCGGGCAACGTCGTGACCGCCGAGGGCGTGCGCGATCTGGTCGGGGCGGGCGCGACGATCGTCAAGGTCGGCGTCGGACCGGGCGCGATGTGCACGACGCGGATGATGACCGCGGTCGGCCGCCCCCAGTTCTCCGCCGTGCTCGACACCGCCGAGGCGGCGCGCGAGCTCGGGGCCCACGTCTGGGCGGACGGCGGCGTGCGCTATCCGCGCGACGTTGCGCTCGCGCTCGCGGCCGGCGCGCACTCGGTCATGGTCGGCTCATGGTTCGCGGGGACGATCGAGGCGCCCGGCGCGATCTCGCGCGACGCGCAAGGCCGCGCCTACAAGGAGTCGTGGGGGATGGCCTCGGCGCGCGCCGTCAACGAGCGCTTCCGCCGCCTGGACCCGTACGAGCTCGCCCGCAAGCAGCTCTTCGCGGAGGGCATCTCGTCGTCGACGATCTACCTCGACCCGCTGCGGCCTTCGGTCGAGGACCTCGTCGACATGATCGTCTCGGGGGTGCGCAGCTCGATGACCTACGCCGGCGCGCGGGATCTCGTCGCGTTCCACGATCGCGCCGTCGTCGGCATCCAGTCCGCCGCGGGCTACGAGGAGGGCAAGGCGCTGCCGGTCTCCTGGTAGCGCCGGCGCACTGGCGCACTGGCACACTGGCCGGGTGGGCAAGCTCGACGAGAACCGGGAGGCGACGCGGGCGAGGCTCATCGCGCTCGGCATTCAGCGGTTCCCGCGCAAGGGGTATGCGGCGACCTCGGTCCGGGACGTGCTCGCCGGCAGTGGCCTGTCGATCGGGGCTTTCTATCACCACTTCGCGGGCAAGGACGAGTTCTTCCTCGCGATCCTCGACGCCGTCTCGAAGGAGCGGGAGCCGTTCGGCGAGCTCGTGGCCGCGGCGCGGCCGGAGAGCCTGCGCGAGGCGCTGCTCGTCGGCATGGGGCCGATCGCCTCGGGGGCCGACGGCGCGCCGCTCTCGCTCGTCGTCGCCGACTTCGTCCTGCAGCATCCGGAGCATCGTCCTCGGATCGCGGCGATCCGCCGTCACGCGGTGCGGGAGCTCGCGGGCTTCATCGCAGCGCTCCAGGAGTCGGGCCTGGCGCGCGCGGATCGGCCGGCCGAGGATCTCGCATCGATGGTGTTCGCGGCGGTCGAGGGGCACGTGTTCCACGAGCAGATCTACGGAGAGGGCTTCCAGACCGCCCTCGACGCGGCGGTCCGACTGCTCGAGCCATGACGTTCTGCGATGCCGTGGACACGAGGCCGAAACTGTACCGAACGATCGTTCTGTCGAATGCTATGCTCGCGCCGTGAACACGCGCGGGGGAGCGCTCCTCGGGGCGACGGCGGCCATCGGCGCGCTGCTCGGCGGGTTCGCGGTCCTCACCAGCGCGGCGCCTGCTGCAGCATGCGGTGATGCGACCGTCATTCACGCGAGCTTCGACTTCATCACGAACTACCAGACGCCCGATCCGGCGCCGACCGACGTGATCTTCGAGGCGACCGCGGTCGGCGGCGACGGCTCCTGGACCGCCTGGGTCCGCGCGCACGCGCTCGTCGACCCCATCGAGGGCGGATTCGAGCTCGGCTGCCTCGACGCCGGGACGATGTACGAGTTCTGGTTCGACGTCGACGGCGGCAACGGGCACTCCTACCTCTTCCACGTCGGCACCGAGTACCCGAACGCGTTCCAGCACGAGACGGAGCTGTTCCCCGACAACCCGGGATGGTTCACGCTCGACATGCGCAGCCCCAGCGCGCTCACCGCGGTCGCGATGCCGAGCGCGCCGAGCGACGTGATCCGTGTGCCCACCAGCGGCACGAGCCCGCTCGTCATCGCACCTGCGTCCGGGCTGGACCGGCCGGTGCAGCTGCCCGTCACGGCGCCGGGCACGGCGACGCTGCCCGGTCGCGACGTCGTGCTCGCCGCGAACGGCGCACAGCTGACCTTCCTCCCCGGCACGGTGGTCACCGGTCCGAGCGGCTGGGACGGCCAGGTCATGCTCCCGACCGCCGTCGCCCCGCCCGACCCGCCGGACGGCGCCGAGGCGATCGCCGCCGTCCGCGTCGGCACCGCGAGCGGCGGGCTCTCCTTCTCCAGACCCGTGCGGATCGTGCTGCGCGGCCAGGCCGGCAAGACCGCGGCATTCGCGCCCGAGGGCGCAGCGCTCACCCCGATCACCGCGGTCTGCGCGACGAACGACGCCGCAGCGCTCGACGCACCCGGCGCCGGCGACGAATGCGCGATCGACGACGGCGACGACCTCGTGATCTGGACCACCCACTTCACGACGTTCGCGGCCTACACGCTCGCCGTGAGCCTGCCGGCGACCGGACAGTCGATTGGGTGGCCCGTGGTCGCGGCGGCCGTATTCGCCGCGCTGCTCGGCGCCGCCCTCCTCGGCATGTCGCGCCGACGACTCGCCGACCCGCACGCGCTCAGAAAGGGCATTAACGCCGGCGGCGAATGAATATCGAGTATCGCAAATCAATAAGCGCGCATTTAAGCCCGATGCTCGGCTGGAAATAGCCGGTCCTTTTGTTTTACAGTGACCGTATGGCAAAGACCCCGCGTCCTATTGAATACGACATCACCGACGACCTCGACGGTGCTGTGTTGCCGGACGACACCGCGCTCACCAGCTTCAACGTCACCGGGCAGCGCTTCTCCGCGCACCTGTCCGCGGAGAACGCCGCGAAGGTGAAGGCCGCGGCGGACCTCATCAATACGGTCACCGCGTCGGCCGCGAGCGTCAGCGCGAGCCCCGCCAAGCGGGCCCGAGGCAGCGAGACGAGCGGGAGCAGCAGCGCGCAGCGTCCCGGGATCTCGAAGTTCGCGGAGCTGAGCAAGTGGACGCACCCCGTCACGGGCAAGCCGCACGGCGGCAAGCGACCCGCGAAGGACCTCGAGGAGAAGTACGACGAAGCGGTCGCGTCCGGCAGCTTCGACCCGAATGCGTGGCGCGTCATCTGAATCGGATCCACGAAGCCCCCGGCTGCGAGGCCGGGGGCTTCGTCGTCTCAGGCAGCGCGGTCGTTCGAGTCGGAGCGCTCAGTCCTGATGCTGAACGCTGCGCCCGATCCGCAGCGGGACGATGAAGAACAGCGCGAGCACGAGATATCCGATGACGGCGGGGATCGGCGCGAACATGCCGAGCGCGATGAGCAGCACGTAGACCGCGAGGCCCGGCAGGAGCCGATGCGAATATACGCTGCTCTCCCCGTCCACGGGCCGATCGACGAGGAGCCCGCGGCGGCGCGCATAGCTCCACAGCAACAGCAGCGCCCCCGTGAGCACGAGCACCGAGGTGCCGTAGAGCGCGACCGCGATGCGCTCGGCCTCGTCGACGAGGATGTACTGCGAGAGGAATCGCGTCGGGAACGGCACGAACGCGACGAAGAGCAGCAGCAGCAGATTGAGCCGGATGAGCGTCGAATCGACTCGCTCGAGCCGCTCCGTCAGCGCATTGTGCGCGAGCCAGATCGAGCCGATCGTCGCGAAGCTCACGACATAAGCCAGGTATTGGGGCCACTCGGCGAAGAACGCGCCGAGCAGATCGCGTTCTCCCGTCGCCGTCGGCACGGCGAGATCGAGCACGAGCAGCGTGATCGCGAAGGCGAAGACGCCGTCGCTGAACGACTCCATCCGGCCCTTGCCGTAGACGCGCGGAGAGCGGCTCACGTCCGTCACCATAGCGTCGGGATCCGGCACCGCGGCGGCCCTTCGCCCGTCAGGAACGCTTCGCTAGACTCGAGCGCGATGGACGACCCCGGCCATAGTCCCAGCCGCTCACGCATCGGAGTCCGCGGTGCCTGAGTGGCTGCTGTTCACCATCGGCGTCGTCCTGACGATCGGCACCGGATTCTTCGTCGCGAGCGAGTTCACGCTCGTCAGCCTCGGCAGGGCCGAGCTCGAGGCGCGGCGCGAGCGCGGCGAGCGCGGACTCGGCTGGATCATCCGCGCGCTGCGGCAGACCAGCACCCACCTATCCAGCGCCCAGCTCGGCATCACCCTCACGACGCTGCTCGCCGGCTTCACGCTCGAGCCGGCGCTCTCGAGCTGGATCGGCCCGCTCCTGAGCGGCTGGGGCGTCGCCGAGGCCGCCGTCCGCCCCATCTCGTCCGTCGTCGCGCTCATCATCGCGACGATGCTGTCCATGATCTTCGGCGAGCTCATCCCCAAGAACCTCGCCCTATCGGTCGTGCTCCCGACGGCGCGCGTCGTCGTGCCGTTCCAGGTCGTCTTCACCTGGATCTTCCGTCCCGTCGTCTGGGTGCTGAACGCGACCGCCGGAGCGATCCTGCGCCTCTTCAAGATCGAGCAGAAGGAAGAGCTCTCGAGCGCGCGCACCGCGGAGGAGCTCGTCTCCCTCGTGCGCCGCTCGGCGAGCGAAGGGGGGCTCGAGAAGGACACCGCGACGCTGCTGACCCGCACCCTGCGCTTCGGCGAGCACACCGCCGCCGACGTCATGACCCCGCGTCCGCGGCTCGAGACGATCGACCGGACCGACACCGCCGAGGACGTCATCGCGCTCGCCCGCCGCACCGGATACTCCCGATTCCCCGTCGAGGACGGCTCGCCCGACGAGATCGTCGGCATCGTGCACGTCAAGCAGGCCGTCTCGGTCCCGCGCGAGCGGCGCCGTGAGGTGCCGGTCGCGGCGATCGCGACCGGAGCGCACCGCGTGCCGGAGACGATGCGCCTCGATCGGCTCCTCGGCCAGCTGCGCGCCGAGGGCTACCAGATGGCGGTCGTCGTCGACGAGTACGGGGGGACCGCCGGCATCGCGACGCTCGAGGACCTCGTCGAGGAGCTCGTCGGCGAGGTCTCCGACGAGCACGACCGGACGCGCGCCGGAGTCGTGCGCTCCCGCGGCGAGATCGTCTTCCCCGGGATGCTGCGCCCCGACGAGGCGCTCGAGCACGTCGGCGTGACGATCCCCGAGGACGGCCCCTACGAGACGGTCGGCGGCTGGATCATGGCCGAGCTCGGCCGGATCCCCGTCGTCGGCGACGAGGTCGCCACGGCGGAGGGCGTCTTCCGGGTGGTGCGGCTCGACGGTCGGCGCGTCGACCGGGTGCGGTACACCCCGGCACCGGGGGGTGAGGGCTGATGGACCTCTGGGGCATCTTCTGGCTCGTCGTGCTGCTGCTCGTCAACGCGTTCTTCGTCGCATCCGAGTTCGCCGTCATCTCGGCGAAGCGCTCCCAGATCGAGCCGAAGGCCGAGGCCGGATCGCGTTCTGCGAAGACCGCGTTGTGGGCGATGGAGCACGCGACCCTCATGCTCGCGACCTGCCAGCTCGGCATCACCGTCTGCTCGCTCGTCATACTGCTCGTCAGCGAGCCCGCGATCCACCACCTGCTCGAGATCCCGCTGTCCGCGCTCGGCTGGTCCGAGGCCGTCGTCTCGGGCGTCGCGTTCGGCCTCACGCTCGTCATCGTCACGTTCCTCCACGTCGTCATCGGCGAGATGGTGCCGAAGAACCTGTCGTTCACGATCCCGGACCGCGCCGTGCTCGCCCTCGCGACGCCGCTCGTCGGACTCGCGACCGTGCTGCGGCCGATCGTCGCCGCGCTCAACGGCATCGCCAACGGCGCCGTGCGCCTCGTCGGCGTGACCCCGAGGAGCGAGGCGGCGAGCGTCTTCACACTCGACCAGGTCGCGACGATTGTCGAGGAGTCGACGAAGGAGGGCGTGCTCGAGGACCGCACGGGCACGCTCGGCGCGGCGTTCGAGTTCACGACGAAGCGTGTCGACGACGTCGCCGTGCCGCTCGCAGGACTCGTGACACTGCCGGAGGACGCGACGCCCGCCGACGTCGAGTCCGCGGTCTCCAAGCGCGGCTACTCGCGCTACATCCTCGTCGACGCCGAGGGGGAGCCGAGCGGCTACGTCCACCTCAAGGACGTCATCGACCTCGATGACGCCGAGTTCGAGGAGCCGATCCCGGCCAAGCGCGTGCGACGGCTCGCCTCGATCTGGGACGAGACGGACCTGGAGGACGCGCTCGCGACGATGCGCCGCGAGGGCGCGCACATCGCCCGGGCCTTCGACGCCGCGGGCCGCACGACCGGCGTCCTCTTCCTCGAGGACATCATCGAGGAACTCGTCGGGCAGATCGACGACATCACCGAGCGGGACTGACTCAGCGCGCCTGGCTCAGTGCGCCTGGCTGAGTGCGCCTGACTCAGTGCGCCTGACTCAGTGCGCCTCGCGCAGGATCCGCCGGATCGCCTCCGGCAGCGCGGCGCCCAGGTCGAGGATCGTGAACGGCCCGCCGCCCGTGCCGTCGTGCTCCCCGCCCGCCGCGATGCGCGCGGCGCTGCCGTGGACGAAGGCGGCGGTCGCGCCGAGCCCGACGAGCCCGTCCAGGTCGATCGGCCCGCGTCCGGCACGGGTCGCGACGAGCGCGCCGAGCACCCCGGCGAGCGAGTCGCCCGCGCCGGCCGTCGCGAGCCACGGGGTCGCCGCGCGCACGACCGCGACCCGGTCGTCGAGCACGACGTGCGTCGTCGCGCCCTTGAGCAGCACGACGGCGCCGAGCTCGGCGGAGGCCTCGCGCGCCGAGCCGACCGGATCGGCGAGGACCGCGTCGCGCGTCGTGCCGAGTAGCCGGGCGAGCTCGCCCGCGTGCGGCGTCAGGATCGTCGGCGCGAGGTCGGTCGGCGCCGTGCCGATCGCGCCGGCGTCGAGGACGAACGCCATGCCGTCGCGCGGTGCGAACGCCTCCTCGGGTCCCGCCTCGGTCCCCGATCCGACGACCCAGGCCTGCGCCCGGCCAGCCTCCAGGACCGCCTCGGGCCGGCGCTGCAGGACGAGCGCGCCGACCGCCTCCGGGCCGACGTAGCGGACCATGCCGACGCCGGCATGCAGCGCGGCGTCGACCCCGATGACGGCCGCGCCGGGGTAGCGCGTCGATCCCGTCGCGAAGCCGAGGACTCCGCGCGAGTACTTGTCGTCTTCGTCCCGCGGGGGCGTGATCCATCGGGCCGCGTCGGCGCTGCTCCAGTGCTGGACGGTGGCTGGCACTTCGACTCGCTTCGCTCGCTCAGTGATGCGACAACGCTATTCGCCCTCGCCGAGCGCCTGGAAGAGGCGGATCGACGCGCCCCTGACCGGCACCGTCATGCCCGGCCGGTAGGCGATCTCGCCCGGGAAGACCTCGACCGAGGAATCCCACAGCAGCGTGTACGAGCCGACGCCCTCGTGCGCGGGGAGGACGACCTCGACGTCGCCCTCGAGCCCGTGGACGACGAGCAGGACGCGATTGAACCGCTCGACCTCGGGCGTCGACGCCGCGAGGTACTGGAGGGTGCGCTCGGCGGGCGAGTCCCAGTCCTCCATCGTCATGGGCTCGCCGTCCTTGTTGTACCAGTCCATCTGCGTCGCGCTCGGGACCGTCTCGCCCCAGACCCCGTAGCGCACCGGCCGGAGGGCGGGGTTCTCGCGGCGCAGCCTCGTCAGGTCGCGCGCGACGACGAGCAGGTCGACCTGCCACTCGTCGAGATCCCACGGCAGCCACGTGAGCTCGGAGTCCTGGTTGTAGGCGTTGTTGTTGCCGCGCTGGCTGCGGCCCATCTCGTCGCCCGCGGTGAGCATGGGGACGCCGCTCGACAGCAGAAGGGTCCCGAGGAGGTTGCGCATCGCCTTCTGCCGCGCCGCGAGGATCACCGGGTCCTTCGTCGGGCCCTCGACGCCGTGGTTGAAGCTGAGGTTGCTCGAGGTCCCGTCCCGGTTGTCCTCGCCGTTGCCGAGGTTGTGCTTCTCGTCGTAGGCGGTGACGTCGGCGAGCGTGAAGCCGTCGTGGGCGGTGACGAAGTTGACGGAGGCGAGCGGGCCGCGCTCCTCCGCGAAGACGTGCGCGGAGCCGGCGATCCGGCGCGCGAGCGGGCCGATGCCGTCGGGCGCGGCGCCGTGCTCGCGCGCGGACCGGACGTCCGTGAGCCAGAAGCGGCGCATCCGGTCGCGGAAGCCGTCGTTCCACTCCGACCAGCCGTCCGGGAAGCGGCCGACCTGCCAGCCGCCGAGGCCGACGTCCCACGGCTCCGCGATGAGCTTCGTGCCGGCGAGGACGGGATCGGTCGAGATCGCGGTGAGCAGCGGGTGGCGCGGGTCGAACTCGTGCTCGGCATCGCGCGCGAGCGTGACCGCGAGGTCGAAGCGGAACCCGTCGACGTGCATCTCCTCGACCCAGTAGCGCAGGGAGTCGAGGACGAGGCGCGAGACGGCGGGGACACTCGTGTTCATCGCGTTCCCGCAGCCCGTCGTGTCGATGTACGCGCCGTCGTCCGTCTGCCGGTAGTAGGAGCGGTTGTCGAGGCCGCGGAAGCTCGTCGTCGGGCCCGCGAGGCCCTCCTCCGCCGTGTGGTTGTAGACGACGTCGAGGATGACCTCGATGCCTGCCTCGTGCAGGAGCCGGACCATGCCTTTGAACTCGCGCAGGATCGCGCCCGTGCCGCCGACCTGCGCGGCACGACTCGCGTACGCCCCGTGGGGGGTGAAGAAGTTGAGCGTGTTGTAGCCCCAGTAGTTGATGAGCCCCTGGCGGATGAGCCGCTGCTCCGAGACGAACTGGTGGACCGGCAGGAGCTCGATCGCGGTGACGCCGAGGTCCTTCAGGTAGCCGATCGTCGACTCGTGGGCGATGCCCGCGTAGGTGCCGCGGAGCTCCTCCGGGACCGCGGGGTTCAGCTTCGTGAGCCCCTTGACGTGCGCCTCGTAGACGACGGTGTGGTCGAGGCTCGTGCGCGGGTGGGCGGAGGCGCCCCAGTCGAACGGGTCCTCCTCCTGGACGTAGCCGCGCCAGTCGCCGTCGCGGGAGCGCACGAGCCCGCGCGCGTACGGGTCGAGGAGGTGGACGCCCGGGTCGAAGACGTGACCCGGGCCCTCCGGCCCGTCGGCGCGCAGCGAGTAGCGCGCGCCCGGCTCGAGGTGGCGCGACTCCGCGAGCCACAGGCCATCGCCCGCCGGCTCGAGCGGGATCGTCGCGGCGACCCGGTCGGCGTCCGACGGGTCGAAGAGGCAGGCCTCGATCGCGCTCGCGTGGGCCGACCAGACCGCGAGCCGCCCACCGTGCCCGGTCCGGTGGACGCCGAGCGGCACGTCGGCGACGGTCTCGGGCATGCGCTCCAGGGTAATGGCGCGTGGCGGGCCGCATCGCGCGTGCAGGGCAGGATTGTCGCTGTGAACGTCTACCTCGACCACGCCGCGTCGACGCCCGTGCTGCCGGAGGCCGCGAGCGCCTACGCCGAGGCGCTCGGCCGGGCGGGCAACCCGTCGTCGACCCACGCCGACGGCCGCGCGGCGCGCGCCCTCCTCGAGGAGGCGCGCGAGCGGTTCGCCGCGGTCGCCGACGCGCACCCGACCGAGGTCGTCTTCACCTCGGGCGGCACCGAGTCGGTCAACATCGCCGTCAAGGGCCTGCTCTGGGCCGCGGGGGACGGTCGGGATCGCGTTCTCACCTCACCCGCCGAGCACCACGCGACCCTCGACGCCGTCGACTGGCTCGCCGCGCGGGGCGCGCGTGTCGACCTCGTGCCGGTCGACGGGGTCGGACGCGTCGTCGTGCCCGAGCTCGCCCGGATCATCGAGGCGGGCGGCACGCGCTCCGTCGCCGTCCTCAGCCTGCTCTGGGCGAACAACGAGATCGGCACGATCGAGGACGTCGACGCGGTCGCGGACCTCGCCGCCGAGGTCGGCGCACCGCTGCACTGGGACGCCGTCGCCGCCTTCGGCCACGTCCCCATCTCGTTCCGGCGCAGCGGTGCGACGGCGCTGTCGCTCTCCGGCCACAAGCTGGGCGCGCCGGTCGGCACGGGCGCGATCCTCGTGCGGCGCGGCGCGGTGCCCGAGGCGCTCGTCCACGGGGGCGGGCAGCAGGTCGTGCGCTCCGGCACGATGGACGTCGCGGGCGCCGTTGCGCTCGCGGTCGCGGCGGAGGCGGCGGCCGCCGCGATGGAGTCGGAGGACCGGCGCCTGCGGGCGCTGTCGAGCCGGCTCGCCCGCGCGATCGCGCGCGACTTCCCCGACGCCGCGCTGACCGGCGACATCGTCGGTCGGCTCCCCGGGCACGTGCACGCGACGTTCCCCGGGCTGCTCGGCGAGACGTTGCTCTTCGTGCTCGACCAGGCGGGGTACTCCGTCTCGGTCGGCTCCGCCTGCCGCGCCGGGGTCGCGGAGCCGTCGCACGTCCTCACCGCGATCGGGCTCGACGAGGCGGCGGCGCGCTCGGCGCTGCGGGTGAGCCTCGGCCGCACGACGACGGAGGACGACGTCGACGCGTTCGCCGCGGCGCTGCCGGCGGCGGTCGCGGCCGCCCGCGTCGCGTTCTGAGCGACGGCGATTCCGCGGGACAAGGGCGTCTGGGCCCCGGAATGCCTTTGTCCGCGAGATGGCCTTCGTTCGCGAGGCGGGAGGCTCAGCCGGAGAACGCCATGGCGAGGCGCGCGCCCGCGTCCCGCAGCCAGCGCGCCGGGTCGGCGATCGCCGGCTCGGCCCCGCCCGCGAGGTCGGCGAGGGCCACGAGCTCGTCGGGGCCGCCGTCCGCCGGAGCGAGCGCCGCGCCGGCGCCGATCGCGCCGCACACGACCGCGATCGGACGGCCGGCGGTCCGGCTCGCGGCGATCGCGTGGCCGACGACCTTGCCCGTGCTCGACTGCGAGTCGTAGCGGCCCTCGCCCGTCACGACGAGGTCCGCGGCGCCGATCGCGGCGCTGAGGCCCGTGAGCTCGGCGATCGCCGCCGCGCCCGGCTCGATCCGCGCGCCGAGGAAGGCGGCGAGTCCGAAGCCGGTGCCGCCCGCAGAGCCGCCCCCTGGCGTTCTCTCGTCGATCGCCTGATCGAGAGGAGGGTTGTCGGCCGACCGGAGGGTCGCTTCGCGCACTCCGCCCTCGTCTCGGCCGATTCCCCTCGTGCCGTGCAGCCCGGGCGTCCGCGCCGCGACCTCCGCGAGCCGCCCGAGCGCCGCATCGAGCGCCGCGACATCGTCCGGCGTCGCGCCCTTCTGCGGGCCGAACACCGCCGCCGCACCGGTCGGCCCGGTGAGCGGTGCCGTGACGTCGCTGAGCACCCGCGCGGGCGGTGCCGCCACGAGGCCCGACACGTCGATCGAGGCGAGCCGCGCGAGCGCGCCGCCGCCGTCGGGCAGCTCCCGCCCGGCCGCGTCGAGGAAGCGTGCACCGAGGGCCGAGAGCGCCCCCGTCGCGCCGTCCGTCGAGGCCGAGCCGCCCGCCGCGACGACGAGCTCGCGGGCGCCGTCCGCGATCGCGCTCGCGATGACCTCGCCGAGCCCGCGAGTCGTCGCGCCGAGCGCGTCGAGGGCGGGCATGAGCGTGATGCCGCTCGACACCGCGAGCTCGACGACCGCGGCGCCGTCCGGGAGTGCGAGCCAGTGCGCCCGGACCGGTGCGCCGTCGGGACCGGTCACGAGGCCCGCGTCGCGCACGACCGCGCCGGGGCTCGCCGCCGCGATCGCGTCGAGCGTCCCCTCGCCGCCGTCGGCCTGGGGGAGCAGGTGCAGCTCGTCGCCCGGCCGCACCGAGGCCCAGCCCGCCGCGATCGCCGCCGCCGCCTCGGCCGCGTCGATCGTCCCCTTGAACGAGTCGGGGGCGATGACGATGCTGGCCACCGCAACAGGCTAGTCGGGCCGATCCGCCCGCCCGTCAGCCCCGCGCACCCGCGCCCTGAGCCGCCCAAGCGCGCGATAGCGGGACGCCTGGGCCGACACGAGCGCGACGGCGAGCACGATCGAGACGCTCGAACCGACGAGCACCGCGAGGATCGCCTCGGCGCGCAGCCCGGCCTGCCCCGCGAACGCGAGCGAGGCGAGCAGCAGCGACACCGTGAAGCCGATCCCGCCGAGCGCACCGAGGCTCGTCAGCTCGAGGAGGGTCATGCGCCGGTGCCGCTGCCGGGTGAGCACGCGGTCGGCGATCCAGGTGGCGCCCGCGATGCCGACGAGCTTGCCGAGGGGGAGCGCGACGACGATGCCCCAGAACGCCGGAGCGAGCCCGCCCGCGACCTCGGGGATGACGACGAGGCAGGCGGCGAAGGCGAAGAGCGGGAGGACGACGCCGTTGACGACCGGCTGGAGCGCGCGGCGCACGGCGTGGCCGGCCCGCGCGGGCAGCAGCAGTCCGAGCGCGACGGCGGCGAGCGTCGGGATCCGGTGCGGATCGGCGCCGAACACGACGGCGATGATGAGGATGCCGACGAGGTCGTCGATGATCGCGAGCGCGAGCAGGAATGCGCGCACGCGCTGCGGCAGCAGCCCCCGGCCCGCGATCGCGAGTACCCCGACGGCGAACGCGACGTCGGTCGCGGTCGGGATCGGCCAGCCGTGCTCCTGCCCGCTGCCCGCGGTGATCGCGAGGTAGAACGCGATCGGCACGAGGACGCCGCCCGCGGCGGCGAGCGCGGGGCGCGCGGCGAGCGCGGGAGTGCGCAGCTCCCCGTTCGCGAACTCGTGCCGCAGCTCGATCGCGACGACGAGGAAGAAGAGCGCGAGGAGCCCGTCCTCGATCCAGGCGTGCACGCTCCAGCCGAGCTCGATGGCCATGAACCGTTCGACCGCGCCGCCTGCGGGCGAGTTCGCGACGACGAGTCCGGCGATGGCCGCTGTGAGGAGGACGGCTGCGGCGACGCGCTCGCTGCGCAGGAGACTCATGGGCACCCTTCGATCGACGTCGACCAGGCTTCCCGACACTCCACAGTCCAGCCTACGCGGGCGATCGACGCAGGCCGAGTAGGGGAGGATGGTTCCCCGTGGCGCATCTGCTCGGGGCCGAGGCCCTCCACGTCGAGTATCCGACGCGCGTCGTCTTCGACGGCGTCACCCTCGGCGTCGACGAGGGCGACCGGATCGGCATCGTCGGGCGCAACGGCGACGGCAAGTCGACGCTGCTGCGCATCCTCGCGGGCGTCCAGGAGCCCGATTCGGGGCAGGTCACCCGGCGCGGGGGCACGGCGGTCGGCGTCCTGTCGCAGTCGGACGACCTCGACCCGGCGGCGCTCGTCGGCGCGACGATCGTCGGCGAGCGCGCCGAGCACGAGTGGGCGGGCGACGCGCGCATCCGCGACGTCATCGCGGGGCTCGCACGCGACATCCCGTGGGACGCGCCGATCGGGACGCTGTCCGGCGGCCAGCGCCGCCGTGTCGCGCTCGCCGCGCTGCTCACCCGCGACTGGGACGTGCTCGCCCTCGACGAGCCGACGAACCATCTCGACGTCGAGGGCATCGCCTGGCTCGCGGGGCATCTGAGGACTCGCTGGTCGCAGAACGCCGGCGCGCTCCTGGTCGTGACGCACGACCGGTGGTTCCTCGACGAGGTCTCGACGACGACGTGGGAGGTGCACGATCGCGTCGTCGAGCCCTTCGAGGGCGGCTACGCAGCGTACATCCTGCAGCGCGTGGAGCGCGATCGCCAGGCGGCCGTCGTCGAGCAGAAGCGGCAGAACCTCGCCCGCAAGGAGCTCGCCTGGCTGCGCCGCGGCGCGCCGGCGCGCACCTCGAAGCCGAAGTTCCGCATCGACGCGGCGAACGAGCTCATCGCGGACGTCCCGCCGCTGCGCGACCCGGTCTCGCTGCGCTCCCTCGCGACGGCGCGGCTCGGCAAGGACGTCGTCGACCTCCTCGATGTCAGCGTCGACTTCGGCACCAGCGTCCCCCCGAGCGAGCCAGACCCGCGCGTCCCCCCGAGCGAGCGAGACCCCAGCGGCTCCCTGAGCGACCGAGACTCCCGCAGCCCCTTGAGCGAGCAAGACTCCCGCGCCTCTCTGAGCGAGAGAGACTCCCGCGGCCCCCTGACCGAGCGAGAGCCCCGCGGCTCCCTGAGCGAGCGCAGCGAGTCGAAGGGCGCCCCCGTCCTCCACGAAGTGACCTGGCGCATCGCCCCGGGCGAGCGCACCGGCATCCTCGGCGCGAACGGCGTCGGCAAGTCGACGCTCCTCGGCCTCGTCGCCGGCACGGTCCTCCCGACGACCGGGCGTGTCAAGCGCGGCAAGACGGTGCGGATCGGCGTGCTCGACCAGGGCTACGGCGCGCTCGCGCCCGTCGAGGACGACCGTGTGCGCGAGGTGCTCGCGCGCACGAAGACGACGTTCTCGATCGACGGGAAGGATGTCACGCCGGCGCAGCTGCTGGAGCGCCTCGGCTTCCCGCGCGAGCACCTCTCGGCGCGGGTCGCGGACCTCTCGGGCGGTCAGCGCCGCCGGCTGCAGCTGCTGCTCGTGCTCCTGGATGAGCCGAACATGCTCATCCTCGACGAACCGACAAACGACCTCGACACCGACATGCTCGCCGCGCTCGAGGACGTGCTCGACTCCTGGCCGGGCACCCTCATCGTCGTGAGCCACGACCGCTACTTCGTTGAGCGAGTCACGGACCAGCAGTACGCGGTGCTCGGCGGCACCCTCCGCCACCTCCCCGGCGGCGTCGACGAGTATCTCGCCCTCGCAATTCAGGAACACCCCGGGCCTCGCGTGCGTATTGCAGCCGAGGTGCCCGCAGCTCCTGAAAAGGGCGGGTTGGAGGGGGCTGCGCGGCGGGCGGCGGAGAAGGAGTTGGCCGCGGTGGAGCGGCGTCTCGAGCGGCTGGCGGGCCTCATCACGGCGAAGCACGACGAGCTCGCCGCCCACGACCAGTCCGACTACGAGGCGCTCATCCGGCTCGGCGATGAGCTGCGCGCGCTCGAGTCGGAGGTCGCCGAGCGCGAGGAGCGCTGGCTCGAGCTCTCGGAGTCGCTCGGCGGCTGAACGGAAGAAGGGCCCCGCATTGCGGGACCCTTCTCGATCGCGTGCCCCCGGAGGGATTCGAACCCCCGACCTACGGCACCGGAAGCCGGCGCTCTATCCACTGAGCTACGGAGGCGTGCGGTCATCGATCCTATCAGCGGCGCGGGTCTGTCAGCGGCGTCGGGGCCGGCCGGCAGAACGCCATGGCCGCCAGAACGCCATGCGCGCCAGATACATAACAAAGGCATATGATCGTCCCCGTGACCCACGCGGACCCCCGGCGCATCGACGCCCTCCAGGCGCTCATCATCTGGAGCCACCGGATCGGGCGCGTCGTCGCCCGTGAGGCGGGCAGCGCGACGCCGTCCGCCCAGTGGCGCGCGCTCGCGACCCTCGCGGAGGAGGGGCCGATGCGGATCGGCGAGCTTGCCGCCGCCTGCCGCGTCACCCAGCCCGGCATGACGCGACTCGTCGCGTCGATGGTCGAGCTCGAACTCGTCTCTCGGGCCGTCGACGGTGACGACCCGAGAGCGACCCTTCTCAGCCTCACCGACTCGGGGCGCACGGCGATCGACGGCTGGCGGCGGACGATCCGCGACACGCTCGCGCCGCGATTCGCCGACCTCGACGACGAGGACTGGTCGGCGATCGAGCGGACGGCGTCGATTATCGCCGAGCGCACGCCGAACGTCGTCCCGGGGCTCGGCCGATGAGCGCGCCCGCCGCGAGCATCTGGCGCCAGCCCATGACGGTGTGGGCGGTCGCGTTCGCCTGCGTCGTCTCGTTCATGGGGATCGGCCTGGTCGACCCGATCCTGCCCGCGATCGCCTCGGAGCTGCACGCGAGCGAGATCGAGACGGAGCTGCTGTTCACGAGCTACCTCCTGCTGACGGGCCTCGCGATGCTCTTCACGAGCTGGGTCTCGAGCCGGATCGGGGCGAAGGCGACGCTGCTCATCGGGCTCGGCGTCATCGTCGCGTTCTCCCTGCTGTGCGCGCTCGCCGACGGGGTCGGCTGGGTCATCGGCTTCCGCGCGGGCTGGGGGCTCGGCAACGCGCTGTTCATCTCGACGGGGCTCGCCGCGATCGTCGGCGCGGCGTCGGGGGGAGCGGGCGCGGCGATCGTCCTCTACGAGGCGGCGCTCGGCCTCGGCATCGCGATCGGGCCGCTGCTCGGCGGCCTGCTCGGCGAGGTGAGCTGGCGCGGTCCGTTCTTCGGCGTCGCGGCCCTCATGGCGGTGGGCTTCATCGCGATCGTCGTGCTGCTGCGGCAGGAGCCGGTGTCGCGGGCGCCCGTGCGGCTGTCGGCGCCGTTCGTCGCGCTCGCGAGAGTGCCGGCGATCCGGACGCTCGCGATCGCCGCGCTGCTCTACAACTACGCGTTCTTCACGCTCCTCGCCTACACGCCGTTCCCGCTCGGCTTCGGCGCGATCGGCCTCGGTTTCACGTTCTTCGGCTGGGGCGTCGCGCTCGCGGTCACGAGCATCTGGGTCGCGCCGTGGCTCACGCGGCGCGTGCGGCGGACGTCGATCATCGTCTGGGCATTCGCGGTGTTCTCGGTCCTGCTCGTCGTCACCGCGTGCCTAGTCGGCAGTCCCGCTGCACTCGTCGTCATCGTCGTGGTGTCGGGCCTCGTGCAGGGCGTGCTCAACACGGTCGTGACGGAGGCGGTCATGGAGGCGAGCGACCTGCCGCGCGCCGTCGCGTCGTCGGCCTATTCCGCGGTGCGCTTCGTCGGGGGCGCCGTCGCTGCGCCGCTGTCCGCCTACCTCGCGCATCTCGCCGGCGCCTGGCTGCCGTATCTGGTGGGCGCAGCGAGCGTCGGTGCGAGCGCGATCGTCGTCGGCGCGTCTCGGGCGACCCTCGCCCGGATCGACCGGCGCGACGAGGCGGCCGTGGACGAGCTGGAGACCGCCGAGGCGATCGGCGTCGGCGACGTCGACTGAGCGACCCGCGCGGGCTCAGCCGACCGCGGAGATCGCGGTGCTGAGGGCCGCGGCGAGCTCGTCGACGCCGAAGTACGCGTCGGCCTCCGCGGTGAGCACGAGGTCGCCGCGGAACGCGAGGATCGCGGTGCCGGTCGAGCGCGCCTCGAAGCCCGCCGCACCGAGATCGTAGGCGTCGCCGCCGGCCGCGCGCAGCGCGGCGAGCGCGTCCGAGCCCGGGGTCGCGGCCGCGACCCGCAGCACCTGCCCATTCGAGTTGTGCACGAGGTCGCACGCGACCCCGAGGCCGGCTACGAGCGTCGCGGCGAGGGTGCCGGCGGGGGGCGCGTCGTCGGGCACGACGGACAGATTGGGGTTGAGGTCGTAGACGCCCTGGAGGGGGAGCAGGGCGTCGCAGCCGTATTCGATCGGCTGCGCCTGCGTGGCCGGGGTCTCGGTCGGTGTGGGCGTCGGCGTGGGGCTCGGCGCCGTCGTCGTGGTGGCGATCGGCGCCGTCGTCGGCGTCGCGGTCTCGACTGGTGCTGCGGGGCCCTGCGGCGTGCATCCGGCGAGGAGCGCCCCGATCACGAGCGCGCAGAACGCGATGGTCGGGCGGGCGAGGCGGCGTCGTTCCATGCGCCCATTGTCGGCCGCTTGGTGTGGGTTTGCCCGAAGGCGGGCCCGGATAGGCTTGGCTCCCGTGAATCCGGACGATCTCGCCGCGCTCGTCGCCGCCGCGCTCAACGCCGCGGCCGCCGCCCGAGGTCAGGCGCTCGACGTCGCCGCGACGGATGTCCCGGTCGAGCGGCCGAAGAACCCGGAGCACGGCGACTGGGCGTCGAACGCGGCCATGAAGTTCGCGAAGCGCCTCGGCGTCGCGCCCCGCGACCTCGCGACGGAGCTCGTCGCGGCCCTCGTCGCCGCTCCCGGCATCCGCGAGGCGGAGATCGCCGGCCCGGGGTTCATCAACATCCGGCTCGACGCCGCGAGCGCGGGCGAGCTCGCCCGCACGATCGTCGAGGCGGGCGAGGCCTACGGCCGCGGCGACGCATATGCCGGTCAGCGCATCGACGTCGAGTTCGTCTCGGCGAACCCGACCGGTCCGATCCACCTCGGCGGCACCCGCTGGGCGGCGGTCGGCGACTCGCTCGCGCGCATCCTCGCGGCGCAGGGCGCCGAGGTCACCCGCGAGTACTACTTCAACGACCACGGCGCGCAGATCGACCGCTTCGCTCGCTCGCTCGTCGCGGCCCACCTCGGCCTGCCCGCGCCGGAGGACGGTTACGGCGGCGACTACATCGGCGAGATCGCGCAGCGGGTCGCGGCGGCCTATCCGGGCGATCTGTCGGCACTGCCGGCGGACGAGCTCCAGGAGGTCTTCCGCTCGATCGGCGTCGACTTCATGTTCGCCGAGATCAAGGCGTCGCTGCACGACTTCGGCGTCGACTTCGACGTCTACTTCCACGAGAACGACCTGCACGCCTCGGGCGCCGTCGAGCGCGCCGTCGCGCGGCTGCGGGAGCTCGGCCACATCTACGAGTCAGAAGGCGCGACGTGGCTCGCGACGACGGCGTTCGGCGACGACAAGGACCGCGTCGTCATCAAGTCGGACGGCGAGGCGGCCTACATCTCGGGCGATCTCGCCTACTACCTCGACAAGCGCGAGCGCGGCTTCGACCGCTGCCTCATCATGCTCGGCGCGGACCACCACGGCTACGTGAAGCGGATGATGGCGATGTGCGCCGCGTTCGGCGACGAGCCCGGCGTCAACCTCGAGATCCTCATCGGCCAGCTCGTCAATCTGGTGCGCACCGACCCGGAGACGGGCCAGAAGGCACCGGTGCGGATGTCGAAGCGCGCGGGGACGGTCGTCACGCTCGAGGATCTCGTCGAGGCGGTCGGGGTCGACGCGGCGCGCTTCGCGCTCGTGCGCTCGACGGTCGACACGAACATCGACATCGACCTCGACGTGCTCGCGAGCCGGACGAACGACAACCCCGTCTTCTACGTCCAGTACGCCCACGCGCGCACCGCCGCGGTCGTCCGCAACGCCGACGCGGCGGGCGTCGACCGCAGCGTCTTCGACGCCTCGCTGCTGACACACGACACCGAGGCGCGGCTGCTCGGCGCCCTCGCCGAGTTCCCGCGCGTCGCCGCCCAGGCGGCCGAGTGGCGCGAGCCGCACCGCATCGCCCGCTACCTCGAGCAGCTCGCGGGGCTCTACCACCGCTGGTACGACGCGGCGCGGGTGACACCGCTGCGCGGCGAGGAGGTCACAGACCTGCACCGCACTCGCCGCTGGCTCAACGACGCGACCGCGCAGGTCCTCCGCAACGGGCTCGGCCTCATCGGCGTCTCCGCCCCCGAGCGGATGTAGCCGGCCCGCCACCGGTCACCGAGCGAGCCCCCTTACCGGTCACCGAGCGAGCCCCCATACGGGTCACTGAGCGAGCGAAGCGAGTCGAAGTGCATATCCAGATCCCGGTCCTGGGCAACGCGATCGTCCGCCTCGAGCCGCTGCGCCCCGACCACGCGCCGGGCCTCGCGGCCGCTGCCTCGGGCCCCCGCGACTCCTACGGCTGGACGACCGTGCCGACCCCGGAAACGGTCGAGAGGGCGATCGCCGAGGAACTCGCCCGAGTGGCGTTCTGGCCCCTCGTCCAGATCGACGCCGCGACGGACCTGATCGTCGGGCACACCTCCTACCTGACCCCGCGGTACTGGCCGGACGGACGCCTGCTCGCGATCGAGATCGGCTCGACCTGGCTGCACCCGGACGCGCAGGGCACGGCGATCAACTCCGCCGCGAAGCTCCTGCTGCTCGACCACGCCTTCGACGTGCTCGGCGCGTCGCGCGTCGACCTCAAGACGGACGCCCGCAACGCCCGCTCGCGCGCCGGCATCCTCGCGATCGGCGCCGAGTTCGAGGGGGTGCTCCGGAGCTGGCAGCCATCCGCCGTGCCGGGGGAGGAAGGACTCGCCCGCGACACCGCGATGCACGCGATCGCCCGCGCCGACTGGCCCGGCACGAGGGCCCGGCTCGTGGAACGGCTCGCCGGGAAGACGGCTCAGTCCTTCGAGTAGCCCTTCCAGCGCGTCGCGCGGATGACGAGCGAGACGATGCCGAGCCCGAGCATGACGATGCCCATGAGCATCGGCCCGTACACGCCCTGCTTCAGATCGATCCCGATGCCGACCCCGGTGAGCACGAGGCCGATGGGGATGAGGATGAGGCCGAGGACGAGCGACTGGGCGCGGTTGAATCGGCCGACGGCATGCAGGACGGGTTTGCCGTCGCTGCCGGTCTCGCCGGTGCTCCAGTTGTCGCCCCAGTACGCGCTGTGCTCGACCGGTCCCCGCTCGTCAGCCATAGGGCGAGCCTAGCGAGCCGCTCGGTAGGCTGGTGCGGTGCCCCGGAACCCGCTCGCGCCCGCCTGGCTCGAGGAGCCCGAGGATCCGAATGCGCTGGCTCCGGGGGTGTGGTCGCAGAACGCGATCCGCGCGGCCGACGGGGTCATCGAGATCGCCGGGGTGCGGGTCACCGAGCTCGCCGAGACGTACGGGACGCCGCTCTACGTCGTCGACGAGGCCGACGTGCGGGGCCGCGCGGCGGGGGTGAAGGCGGCGTTCGACGCCGCGATGGGGCGCATCGGCGCCTCCGCGAAGGTCTACTACGCGGGCAAGGCGTTCCTGTCGACCGAGATCGTGCGCTGGATCGACGCGGCGGGGCTCGGGATCGACGTCGCGAGCGAGGGCGAGCTCGCCGTCGCGCTCGCGGGCGGCATCGACCCGGCGCGGATCGGCGTGCACGGCAACAACAAGTCCGAGCGCCAGATCGCCCGTGCCGTCGAGGCGGGGGTCGGCGCGATCGTCATCGACTCCGCGATCGAGGTCGAGCGGGTCGCGGCGGCGGCTGCCCGCGCGGGACGGGTGCAGCGCGTGCGGCTGCGCATCAACGCCGGCGTGCACGCGTCGACGCACGAGTACCTCGCGACGGCGCACGAGGACCAGAAGTTCGGGGTCACGCTCGCCGACGCGCCCGGCATCGTCGCGGCGATCCGCGCGCTGCCGGGGCTCGAGTTCATCGGCCTGCACTCGCACATCGGCTCGCAGATCTTCGACTCGGGGGGCTTCGCGGAGGCGGCGCGGCGCCTGCTCGCGCTGCACGCGTTCCTACTCGAGGGCGGCCCGGTGGCCGAGCTGAACCTCGGCGGCGGCTTCGGCATCGCGTATACGAGCGCCGACGACCCGAAGCCGATCGCGGAGATCGCCGACGGCATGGCGGCGGCGCTCGCGGCGGCGGCGGCCGACCTCGGCATCGGCGTGCCCGTCATCGCGGTCGAGCCGGGCCGCAGCATCGTCGGTCCCGGAGGCACGACCCTCTACCGCGTCGGCACCGTCAAGCCCGTCTCCGTCTCGCTCCCCGAGCCCGCGGACGCGGCACCGCGGGCCCCTGAGCGAGCGCAGCGAGTCGAAGGGCCGGCCGACGCGGCCCCGCGGGTCCCTGAGCGAGCGCAGCGAGTCGAAGGGCCGACCACCGCCATCCGCAAGTACGTCTCGGTCGACGGCGGCATGAGCGACAACGTCCGCACCGCCCTCTACCGCGCCGACTACTCCGCCCGGATCGCATCGCGTTCCTCCGGCGACCACCCGGCGCTCGCCCGGGTCGCCGGCATGCACTGCGAGTCGGGCGACATCGTCGTGCGGGACGAGTACCTCCCGATGGACGTGGGCCCCGGCGACCTGCTCGCGGTGCCCGCGACGGGCGCCTACGGCTGGGCGATGGCGTCGAACTACAACTGGGTGCCGCGTCCGCCGGTCGTCGCGGTGCGGGACGGTCAGGCGCGGCTCATCGTCCGAGGCGAGACAATAGATGACCTGCTCGCCCGCGACGTCCGGCACAGAGGGGATACATGATCGACTACCGGAACCTAAGGATCGCCGTCCTCGGCGGAGGCAACGTCGGCGCGAACGTCGTCGACCTCCTCGCGAGGCACCGCGAGGAGCTCGAGGCGCGCGTCGGCGCGGGCCTCGAGGTCGTCGGCGTCGCCGTGCGCGACACGGGGGCGACGCGCAGCCCGGAGATCCCCGCGGCACTGCTGACGACCGATGCCGAGTCGCTCGTCACGGGCGCCGACATCGTCGTCGAGCTCATCGGCGGGCTCGAGCCGGCGCGTTCGCTCATCCTCGCGGCGCTGCGCGCGGGCGCCGATGTCATCACGGCGAACAAGGCCCTCCTCGCGACGCACGGCGAGGAGCTCTTCGAGGCGGCCGCCCAGGTCGGCGCGCAGCTGCACTACGAGGCTGCGGTCGCCGCCGCGATCCCGATCATCCGGCCGCTGCGCGAGTCGCTCGCGGGCGACCGGGTGCGCCGCATCCTCGGCATCGTCAACGGCTCGACGAACTTCATCCTCGACAAGATGGACCAGGAGGGCTGGTCGACCGAGGAGGCGATGCGGGTCGCCCGCGAGCTCGGCTACCTCGAGGCCGACCCGACGCTCGACGTCGAGGGCTACGACGCGGCGCAGAAGGCCGCGATCCTCGCGAGCCTCGCGTTCCACACCCGCGTGCCGGTCGAGGCGGTCCACCGCGAGGGCATCACGGGCATCACGGGTGCGGACGTCGCCGCCGCGAAGGCGGCCGGCTACGTCGTCAAACTGCTCGCGATCGCCGAACGGGTCGAGGGCGAGGACGGCGCGGAGGGCCTCGTGGCCCGCGTGCACCCCGCCCTGGTGCCCCGCGAGCACCCGCTCGCCGCGGTCCACGGCGGCAACAACGCCGTCTTCGTCGAGGCCGAGTTCGCGGGCCCCCTCATGTTCTACGGGGCGGGCGCGGGTGGCGTGCAGACCGCCTCCGCGGTCCTCGGCGACATCGTCTCGGCGGCGCGCCGCCACCTCGCGGGCGGCCCGGGCGTCGCGGAGTCGACGAGCGGCGGCATGCCGATCCTCCCGCTCGACGACGTCGCGACCCGCTATCAGATCGTCCTCGAGGTCGCCGACATGCCCGGCGTCCTGTCGCAGGTCGCGGGCCTCATCGCGGAGCACGGCGTCTCGATCGAGCAGGCGCTCCAGTCGACCGCCCGGGGCGAGGCCGCGGACCCGACCGCTACGCTGGTCGTCGTCACGCACCGCGCGCGCGAGGCGGCGCTCGCCGCCACCGTCGCCGCATTGAACGGCTCGCCCGCGGTCCGACGCGTGGCGAGCGTCATCCGAGTCGAAGGACTGTAGTAGCTGTGGCCCACCTGTGGCGCGGAGTGATCCGCGAGTATGCCGACCGTCTCGATGTCACCGAGGCGACCCCCGTCATCACGCTCGGCGAGGGCGGCACGCCGCTCATCCCGGCGCCGGCGCTGAGCGCCCGCACCGGCGCGGACGTGTGGGTCAAGTTCGAGGGCATGAACCCGACGGGCTCCTTCAAGGACCGCGGCATGACGATGGCGGTCTCCAAGGCGATCGAGCACGGCGCGAAGGCGATCGTCTGCGCGTCGACGGGCAACACGTCGGCCTCGGCGGCGGCCTACGCCGCGCATGCCGGCATCGTCGCCGCCGTCCTCATCCCCGAGGGCAAGGTCGCGATGGGCAAGCTCTCGCAGGCGGTCGCCCACGGCGCGCGCATCGTGCAGGTCGAGGGCAACTTCGACGACTGCCTCGACATCGCCCGCGAGCTCGCCGAGCGCTACCCGGTCCACCTCGTCAACTCGGTCAACAACGACCGCATCGAGGGGCAGAAGACGGCCGCCTTCGAGATCGTCGACGTCCTCGGCGACGCACCCGACTTCCACTTCGTGCCGGTCGGCAACGCCGGCAACTACACGGCCTACCACCGCGGCTACCGCGAGGAGCTCGACCGCGGCGCCGCGACCCGACTGCCGCGGATGTTCGGCTTCCAGGCGGCCGGATCCGCGCCGATCGTGCGCGGCGAGGTCGTCAAGCAGCCCGAGACGATCGCGACCGCCATCCGCATCGGCAACCCCGCGTCGTGGGAGCTCGCGCTCGCGGCCCGCGACGACTCAAAGGGCTACTTCGGCGCGATCGACGACGACACGATCCTCGCGGCGCACCGCATCCTCTCGCAGGAGGTCGGCATCTTCGTCGAGCCGGCGTCCGCGATCTCGATCGCGGGCCTCCTCGAGCGCGCCGAGGCGGGCGCCATCCCAAAGGGCGCGCGGGTGACCTGCACGGTCACCGGCCACGGCCTCAAGGACCCGCAGTGGGCGCTGCGCCTGCCGGACGGCGGCGAGGCCCGCCCGACCGTCTCGCCGGTGGACACCGCGAGCGTCGCGGGCGTCCTGGGACTCGTCTGAGGCGCACCTGACGATGGGCATGCTCGGTCGGACGGTCCGCGTCCGGGTCCCCGCCTCGTCCGCGAACCTGGGGCCGGGGTTCGACACCTTCGGCCTCGCGCTCGCGATCCACGACGAGATCGTCGTGACGGCCGTCGACGGCCCGACCCGGGTCGAGGTCGTCGGGGTCGGCGCGGGCGAGGTGCCGGGCGACGAGTCGAACCTCGTCGTTCGCGCGGCGTCGCGCGCGTTCGAGGCGGCGGGCGTGCCGATGCCCGGACTTGAGATCCGGGCGCAGAACGTCATCCCGCACGGCGGCGGGCTCGGCTCGTCGGCCGCGGCGATCGTCTCCGGCCTCGTCGCCGCGAAGGGCCTGCTCGAACCCGATGTCGTGCTCGCCTCCGACCGTCTGCTCGCGATCGCGACGGACATGGAGGGGCACCCCGACAACGTCGCCTCGGCGCTCTTCGGCGGGCTCACGATCGCCTGGACGGTCGGCGGCGAGCCGCGGGCGAAGAAGCTCATCGTGCATCGGGGCGTCTACCCGCTCGTGTGCGTCCCCGACTTCTCGGTCTCGACCGAGCACGCCCGCTCCCTGCAGCCCGAGTCGGTGCCCTACGAGGACGCGGTCTTCAACCTGTCCCGCTCGGCCCTGCTCGTCGCCGCGCTCGTGCAGAGCCCCGAGCTGCTGCTGGAGGCGACCGAGGACCGGCTGCACCAGGACTACCGGGCCGAGGCGATGCCCGAGACGTACGAGCTCGTGCAGCGGCTGCGCTCCGCGGGCCACGCCGCGGTCGTCTCGGGCGCGGGCCCGTCGATCCTCGTCCTCGCCTCCGACCCGGCGGCGCGCGCCGAGGCGGCGGCGATTGTCGCGGGCTCCGCGCGCAGCCGCTGGGACTCGCATCTGCTCGCCGTGGATGTGCGGGGTGCTACAGTGAATGCGCTCCCGATGGGCGCGGACTGACCGCCGCCCCGGCAGCGACCATCTCGTTCCCGGTCGATCGCGTTCTGCGGTCATCGCCCTTCAGAAGGCGCCGGGGGCATCGACGCTCCGCCCCAGGGAAGGACCTGGATCGCGCGGAGGAAGGGATCACAAGGCAATGACCGAAGAGAACACGACGTCCGAGACGTCCGAGGTCGACACGCAGCGCCAGGCTGAGATCGACGCGCTCGCCGCGCAGCTCGCGAGCGCCGCGGCGGGCGAGCCGGAGGCGAAGGCGCCGCGCAAGCGCGCGTCGCGCCGCGTCACGGCGAAGAACCCCGCGGAGTTCACGCCCGCGGAGTCCGAGGAGGCCGCCCCGGCCGCCGAGGAGGCGCCCAAGCGCCGTCGCGGCGCGGCGGCTGAGGAGAAGCCGGCCGAGGAGACCGCGTCGGAGTCCGGCGAGGCCGAGGCCGCGGCCGAATCCGGTGAGGCGACCTCCGGCGAGGGGGAGTCGGCTGACGCGGGCTCGGGCGAGGCGGACTCCGCTGAGGCCGAGTCCGGCGACGCCGAGTCGGGCGACGGCGAGGCCGGCGAGGGCGAGCAGCGCTCGAGCCGCTCGCGTCGCGGCCGCAGCCGCAACCGCACCGGCGGGGGCGAGGGCGCCCAGAACGGGCAGAACGGCCAGCAGGCTCAGCAGCAGGCGAACCGTCGGGGCCGCGGACGCGGGCCGCTCGGCGACGACGTCGAGCCCGAGATCCTCGAGGACGACGTCCTCATCCCCGTCGCGGGCATCCTCGATGTCCTCGACAACTACGCGTTCGTCCGCACCACCGGCTACCTGCCCGGCCCGACCGACGTCTACGTCTCGCTCGGCCAGGTCAAGAAGTACGGTCTGCGCAAGGGCGACGCGGTCGTCGGCGCGATCCGCCAGCCGCGCGAGGGCGAGCAGCCCGGCCGCCAGAAGTACAACGCGCTCGTCAAGGTCGACTCCGTCAACGGGCAGACCGCCGAGCAGTCCATCGCGCGCACCGACTTCGCGGCCGCGACGCCCGTGCGGCCCTCCGTGCCGCTCGGCCTGTCGGGCGCCGCATCGGGTCTCGGCAAGGGCGCTCGCGCCCTCGCGATCGGCGAGTCGGGCAAGACGGCGCTCGTCGCCCAGATCGCCGAGCAGGTGAGCTCGGCCCAGCCCGAGTCGCACCTCATGGTCGTCCTCGTCAGCCCGCGACCGGAGGAGATCACCGACTTCCGTCGCAGCGTCAAGGGCGAGGTCGTCATCGCGGCGCTCGAGCAGACCGCCGAGGACCACGTGACCGTCATCGACCTCGTCGTCGAGCGCGCGAAGCGCCTCGTCGAGCTCGGCATCGACGTCGTCGTCCTCATCGACTCGATCACGGGCCTCGGCCGCGCGCACTACACGCTCGCCTCGCGCAGCTCGGTGGAGGACCCGGCGATCGCGCTGCCCGCGAAGCGACTCCTCGCCTCGGCTCGCGCGGTCGAGGAGGGCTCGGCCCTCACGATCGTCGCGACGGCGTCCGAGGGCACGGCGATCGACCGGCTCGTCGCGTCGGAGCTGCGCTCGACCGCGAACGCGATCGTCCCGCTCGCCTGAGCCACGGCTCCCTGAGCGAGCGATCCACCACCCCGTTCCCTGAGCGAGCGAAGCGAGTCGAAGGGCCCTGACATCATGTTCGAGAACGTCGCCGCGCTCATCGCGGAGCACGCCGAGCTGCAGGAGCAGCTCGGCGACCCCGCGCTGCACGGCGACCCGGTCCGCGCGAAGCGGGTGAACCGGCGCTACGCCGAGCTCTCCCGCATCGTCGCCGCGCACGCGGCCTGGCACCAGGCGAGCGAGGACCTCGAGGCGGCGCGCGAGCTCGCGGGGGAGGACGCCGCCTTCGCGGCGGAGATCCCCGCGCTCGAGTCGTCGATCGAGGAGAACTCCGAGCTGCTGCGCCGGCTGCTCATCCCGCGCGACGAGAACGACAGCCGCGACGTCATCATGGAGATCAAGATGGGGGAGGGCGGCGAGGAGTCGGCGCTCTTCGCGGGCGACCTGCTGCGGATGTACCTGCGCTACGCGGAGTCGAAGGGCTGGCGCGCGGAGGTCATCGAGCAGACCCCGACCGATCTCGGCGGAATCAAGGACGTCCAGCTGGCGATCAAGGGCTCCTCGTCGGATCCCGCCGAGGGCGTCTGGGCGCATCTCAAGTACGAGGGCGGCGTCCACCGCGTCCAGCGCGTCCCCGTCACGGAGACGCAGGGGCGCATCCACACGTCGGCCGCCGGCGTCCTCGTCTTCCCCGAGGTCGACGCGCCCGAGGAGATCCAGATCGACCAGAACGACCTCAGGATCGATGTCTTCCGCTCGTCGGGCCCCGGCGGGCAGTCGGTCAACACGACCGATTCGGCCGTGCGGATCACCCACATCCCGACAGGGATCGTCGTCTCGATGCAGAACGAGAAGTCGCAGCTGCAGAACCGCGAGGCCGGCATGCGCGTGCTGCGCGCCCGCCTGCTCGCCCGCCAGCAGGAGGAGAGCGACGCGGAGTCGGCGGCGCTGCGCAAGTCCCAGATCCGCACGGTCGACCGCTCCGAGCGCATCCGCACCTACAACTTCCCCGAGAACCGCATCGCCGACCACCGCACGGGCTACAAGGCCTACAACCTCGACCAGGTGATGGACGGCGCGCTCGAGCCCGTCATCCAGTCCTGCATCGAGGCCGACGAGGCGGAGCGCCTCGCGAACGTCGGCCAGTGACGCCCCTCGCCCAGGCTGTCGCCGCGGCCGCGCAGCGCCTCGCCGAGGCGGGCGTGCCCTCGCCGCAGGTCGACGCGGAGCTGCTCGCCGCGCACGTCCTCGGCCTCGGTCGCGGCGAGGTCGCCGCGCGGATGCTCTCGGGCGCCGTCATCGACGATCCCGACGCGATCGCGTTCCGCGACCTCGTCGATCGCCGTGCCGCACGGGAGCCCCTCCAGCACTTGACGGGCGTCGCGCACTTCCGCAGCCTCACCCTCCGCGTCGGCCCCGGCGTGTTCGTGCCCCGGCCCGAGACGGAGCTCGTCGCGCAGTTCGCGATCGACGCGCTCGCCGCGGTCGCGTCGCCGCAGCCCGTCGCCGTCGACCTCGGCACGGGATCCGGGGCGATCGCGATCGCGTTGGCGACCGAGGTGCCGCACGCGCGGGTGCTCGCGGTCGAGCTCTCGCCCGACGCGTTCGTCTGGGCGAAGCAGAACGCGATGGCCGCGGGCGCGCAGGACCTCACGCTCGTCCTCGGCGACCTCGCCGACGCGCTGCCCGAGCTCGACGGCGCCGTCGACGTCGTCGTCTCCAACCCGCCCTACATCCCGATCGGCGCCGTGCCGCGGGAGCCCGAGGTGCGCCTGCACGATCCGGAGCTCGCGCTCTACGGGGGCGAGGACGGCCTGGATCTCGTCCGCGCGCTCGACCGGACCGCCCGGCGACTGCTGCGCCCCGGCGGCACTCTCGTGATCGAGCACGGCGAGCTGCAGGGGGAGGCGATCGTCGGACTGCTGCGCGACTCCGGCTGGCGCGCCGTCGCCACGCACCCCGATCTCGTCGGCCGCCCGCGCGCGACGACGGCCATCAGGTAGGCCGCCGGTAGGCTTGGCGGGCGATGGGCGCGATCTACGACTCCACGCAGCCCGAGGCGCTGCTCGAGGCCCTGCGTCTCGCCCGCGCCGCGATCGGCCGGGGCGAGCTCGTCGTCATCCCGACCGACACGGTCTACGGACTCGCGGCCGACGCCTTCGACGCCGAGGCGGTGCTCGCGCTCGTCACCGCGAAGGGTCGCACGCCCCAGACGCCGCCCCCCGTGCTCATCGGGAGCCTGCCGACCCTCGACGCGCTCGCCGAGGAGGTTCACGACGAGGTGCGCACGCTCGCCGCGCGGTTCTGGCCCGGTGCGCTGACCGTCATCGTCCCGGCCCGCGCCTCGCTCGACCTCGACCTCGGCGAGACCCGCGGAACGGTCGCGCTGCGCATGCCCGACGACCCGATCGCGCTCGAGCTCCTCAAGGACACCGGCCCGCTCGCCGTCTCGAGCGCCAACCGGACCGGCGAGCCGCCTGCGACGAGCGCGCAGGAGGCGGACGTGGCGCTCGGCGAGTCCGTCGCGATCATCATCGACGGGGGAGCGCGCGGCTCGGTCGCGAGCACCATCGTCGACGCGACGGCGCTCCCGGACGGCAGGCTGCGGATCGTCCGCGAGGGCGCGATCCCGCTCGAGCAGATCCGCGACGCCGTCGGCGCCGACCGGGTCGAGGACCCCGGCGCAGGGGCCGCCTGACGTGCGCACCCTGTTCTACGGCGTCATCCTCGTCGTCTCCGCCCTCGTGACCTTCGGGGTGTCGACCCTCGTGTGGCGGCTGTCCAAGCGGTTCCGGCTCGCGCCGGGCATCCGCGACCGCGACGTCCACACCAACCCGACGCCGCGGCTCGGCGGCATCGCGATGTTCATCGGCATGGCGGTCGCGATGGGGGTCGCGGCCCTCATGCCGTCCTTCGACCTCGTCTTCGCGGAGCCGAACGCGATCGTCGGGCTCGCGCTCGCGAGCCTCATCGTCGTCATCGTCGGTGTCGCCGACGACATCTGGGACCTCGACTGGACGCTCAAGCTCGCGGCCCAGATCCTCGCGGCGGGCGTGCTCGCCTGGCAGGGCATCCAGCTCTACACGCTGCCGATCGGCGGCCAGACGATCGTGAGCCCCTGGATCTCACTCGTCGCGACGATCGTCGCCGTCGTCCTCGTCATGAACGCCGTCAACTTCATCGACGGGCTCGACGGTCTCGTCGCGGGAGTCGCCGTGATCGCCGGCGGCGTCTTCTTCGTCTACGCCTACCTGCTGCAGACCCGCGCGCAGACGGAGTACTTCAACCTCGCGACGCTCGCCACGGTCGTCCTCGTCGGCGCCTGCCTCGGCTTCCTGCCGCTCAACTTCCACCCCGCGAAGCTCTTCATGGGCGACTCGGGCTCGATGCTCGTCGGCCTCATGATGGCCGCCTCGACGATCTCGATCACCGGCCGCATCGACTCGGGGATCGCGCAGAGCGACGACGTGTTCTCCGCGTACTTCGCGCCGGCGTTCATCCCGCTGCTGCTGCCGCTCGCGGTGCTCGCGGTGCCGCTGCTCGACTTCGCGCTCGCGGTCATCCGGCGGGTCGCGGCGGGCAAGTCCCCGTTCAGCGCGGATCGCAAGCACCTGCACCACCGGCTGCTGGACATGGGGCACACGCACCCCGGCGCGGTGCTCATCCTCTACATGTGGACGTTCCTCGCCTCGGTCGGCGTCCTGCTGTTCATGTTCGTGTCCTGGTACATCGCGGTCGGCGCGCTGCTCGCAGCCGCCATCGTGTGCGTCGTGCTCACATTCCTCCCGCTGACGAGGTCGCGCAGGGAGTCTCGGAAGGCGGAACTCGAATGAACGCGGTGCTTCGGAAGGCCCTCGTCTGGGGCGCGATCTTCGCGATCGCGCTGCTGATCGTCGCCGGTGTCATCGGCTGGTTCGTGGCGGGGCAGCAGGGCGTCGTCTCCGCCGCGCTCGGGGCCGCGGTCGCCGCGGTGTTCATGGGACTGACGGCGGCGAGCCTCCTCGTCGTCGACCGGGCGAACGCCGGCCGGCCGTCGATCGTCGCGGTCGCGGGCACCGTCGTGGGCGTCTTCCTCGGCAAGATGGTGCTCTTCGTCGTGCTCATGGTGTGGCTGCAGTCGCAGTCGTGGCTCGCCCCGGGCGTCTTCGGCCTGACGGTCGTCGCGGCCGTCGTCGGCACCCTCGCGACCGACATCGCGGCGATGGTCACGACCCGGGTGCCGATCGTCGAGATCCGACCCCCCGCGGACAGCGCGCACGACGACTGAGCGTGCAAAAACCGCCCTCGATGACTGCTAGGGTATTCAGGAAATCCACGATCATCGACGCGCGTCTGTGCCCCGATTCTGGAGAGAACCCTGTTCCTCACGCTTCACTCCGCTCTGCTCCCGGCCGCCTCCGATTGCCCCCCCGGTGAGTTCTGCGGCCCGTCGATCGACGAGTTCTTCCCGGAGGCGATCCTCTTCGTAGGCACGCCCTTCGAGCTGAACCGCGTCCTGCTCATCCGCCTCCTCGCGGTCGCCGTGATGATCGCGATCCTGTGGATCGGCTCGAGCCGCCTCAAGCTCATCCCGCGCCGCGGTCAGGCCGCGTGGGAGGCGATCTTCGACTTCGTGCGCAAGGGCGTCGTCATCGAGACGCTCGGCGAGAAGGACGGCAAGCGATTCATGCCGATCCTCATCACGATCTTCTTCGCGACGCTCGCGATGAACATCACCGGCGTCATACCAGGCCTGCAGATCGCGAGCACCGGCCTCATCGGCATGGCGATCATCATGGCGATCGTCGCGTACGTGACGTTCATGTACGCCGGCATCAAGAAGTTCGGCGTCGGCCGCTTCTTCAAGAACTCGCTCATCCTCCCGGGCGTCCCGAAGGTGATCATGCCGATCATCGCGGTGCTCGAGGGCCTGTCGACGTTCATCATCCGGCCGGTCACGCTCACGCTCCGACTCACGATGAACATGGTCGCGGGGCACATGCTCCTCGTGCTGTGCTTCCTCGCGACCGACTTCTTCTTCTTCCATGTGCTCGCGAACGGCAACCCGATGGGCCTCCTCGGCGTCGGCAGCCTCGCGTTCGGCATCGCCTTCACCGTCCTCGAGCTGTTCGTCGCAGCGCTGCAGGCCTACATCTTCACCATCCTCACCGCCATCTACATCCAGCTCGCCCTGGCGGAAGAGCACTGATCCTCCGGAATCGACCCCGGATCTCGACCACCCTGAAAGGAAAACCATGAACCTCGTCGGACACCTCGCACCGGTCGCCTTCGGCCTCGCGGTCATCGGCTCGGCGATCGGCGTCGGCGTCGTCGTCGGCAAGACGATCGAGTCGGTCGCCCGCCAGCCCGAGCTCGCGGGTCGCCTGCAGACCCTCATGTGGATCGGTATCGCACTCACCGAGGCGCTCTGCTTCATCGCCATCGGTGTCGCGTTCATCCCGTTCCCGTAGCCGCAACCGCCCGACCGCAACCACTTAAGGAGTCTGAATGCTGAACGCATTCGTCCTCACCGCGGCCGAAGGGGGCGAGGGGACCAACAGCATCCTCCTCCCCGCCTGGCCGGACCTCATCTGGGGCTCGGTCGCGTTCGTCGCAGTGCTCGCCGTCGTCATCTGGAAGGTGCTGCCGAACGTCAACAAGGCGCTCGACGCCCGGCGTGACGCGATCGAGGGCAGCATCGAGCGCGCCGCCAAGGCGCAGGCCGAGGCCGAGGCCGCGAAGGCCTCGTTCACCGACCAGCTCGCCGAGGCGCGCGCCGAGGCCGCTCGCATCCGCGAGCAGGCCCGCGCCGACGCGCAGAAGATCGCGGCGGAGGTCAAGGAGCAGGCGTCCGCCGACGCCGCGCGCATCGTCGCGAACGCGCAGACCGCGATCGAGTCGGAGCGCGCCGCCGCGCTCGCGTCGCTGCGCTCGGAGGTCGGCACGCTCGCCCTGCAGCTCGCGGGCGGCGTCGTCGGGGAGACCCTCTCCGAGGATCAGCGCGCCGCGGCCGTCGTCGACCGCTTCCTGGTGGACCTCCAGGCGTCCGAGGGGGCATCCAAGTAATGGGCTCCGCGTCTCGGACCGCGATCGCGAAGGGCATCGCAGCGCTCACCGCAGCCAAGGGCGTCACGCTCCAGGCCGGCGAGGAGATCCTCGCCGCCGCGCGGGCGCTCGAGAGCTCGGCGCAGCTGCGCGCGCTCCTCGCGGACCCGACCCTCGACGCGAAGGAGCGCGAGTCGCTCGTCGCCCGGGTGTTCGGCTCGTTCAGCCCCGTCGCGACCGGACTGCTCGGGTCGCTCGCCGCCGAGCGCTGGTCGAACGCGAACCAGCTCGTCGACGGGGTCGAGGAGGTCGGCATCCGCGCGATCGCGCAGGCCGAGACGCAGGCCGACGTCGTCGCTGAGCTGTTCGCCGTCGAGCGCGCGGTCCGCAGCGACGCCGAGCTCGAGCTCGCCCTCGGGTCGAAGCTCGCCTCCGCGGACTCGAAGGCCGCGGTCGTCAGCCGCCTGCTGAGCAAGCAGGGCAGCGCGGCGACCACCGCTATCGTGCGGCATCTTGTGCAGAGCCCGCGCGGGCGCCGGATCGGCGCGCTGCTGCGCAGGGCCGCCGAGATCGTCGCGGACGTCGCGGGCGCGGTCATCGCGACCGTCACCGTCGCGGCACCGCTCCAGGCGAAGCAGCGCGAAGCGCTCGCCGCCGACATCGCGGCGCGCTTCGGCCGCGAGCCGCGCATCCAGTACCTCATCGACCCCGCCGTCATCGGCGGCGTCCGGGTGCGGGTCGGCGACACCGTCATCGACGGCACGATCGCCTCCCGCCTCGCCGACCTCCGACTCCAGCTCGCCGGCTGACCGGCACGCAAACCACCTGACAGGACAGGCAACCTCATGGCAGACATCACCATCAGCCCCGACGAGATCCGGGACGCGCTCAAGGACTTCGCGGCGAGCTACCAGCCCACCGCGGCCGCGGCGACCGAGGTCGGCACCGTCATCGACGCCGCGGACGGCATCGCGCACGTCGAGGGCCTGCCCGGAGCCATGGCGAACGAGCTGCTCCGCTTCGCGGACGGCACGCTCGGCCTCGCGCTCAACCTCGACGAGAACGAGATCGGCGTCATCGTCCTCGGCGAGTTCACCGGCATCGAGGAGGGCCAGGAGGTCACCCGCACGGGCGAGGTCCTCTCCGCCCCCGTCGGCGACGCGTTCCTCGGCCGGGTCGTCGACCCGCTCGGCAACCCGATCGACGGCCTCGGCGAGATCAAGGCGGAGGCCCGCCGCGCGCTCGAGCTCCAGGCGCCCGGCGTCATGCAGCGCAAGTCGGTCCACGAGCCGCTCCAGACCGGCATCAAGGCGATCGACGCGATGATCCCCGTCGGCCGCGGCCAGCGCCAGCTCATCATCGGCGACCGCCAGACCGGCAAGACGGCGATCGCGATCGACACGATCATCAACCAGAAGTCGAACTGGGAGTCCGGCGACGTCGACAAGCAGGTGCGCTGCATCTACGTCGCGATCGGCCAGAAGGGCTCGACGATCGCGGCCGTCAAGGGCGCGCTCGAGGACGCCGGCGCGATGGAGTACACGACGATCGTCGCGGCCCCCGCCTCCGACCCCGCGGGCTTCAAGTACCTCGCCCCCTACACCGGCTCGGCCATCGGCCAGCACTGGATGTACGGCGGCAAGCACGTGCTGATCATCTTCGACGACCTGTCGAAGCAGGCGGAGGCCTACCGCGCCGTCTCGCTGCTGCTGCGCCGCCCGCCGGGCCGCGAGGCGTACCCCGGCGACGTCTTCTACCTGCACAGCCGCCTCCTGGAGCGCTGCGCGAAGCTCTCCGACGATCTCGGCCGCGGCTCCATGACGGGCCTGCCGATCATCGAGACGAAGGCGAACGACGTCTCGGCGTACATCCCGACGAACGTCATCTCCATCACCGACGGCCAGATCTTCCTCCAGTCGGACCTGTTCAACGCGAACCAGCGTCCCGCGGTCGACGTCGGCATCTCGGTCTCCCGAGTCGGCGGCTCCGCGCAGGTCAAGAGCATCAAGGGCGTCTCCGGCACGCTCAAGCTCGAGCTCGCGCAGTACCGCTCGCTGCAGGCCTTCGCGATGTTCGCGTCCGACCTCGACGCGGCGAGCCGTCGTCAGCTCGAGCGCGGTGCGCGTCTGACCGAGCTGCTGCGCCAGCCGCAGTACACGCCGTACCCCGTGGAGGACCAGGTCGTCTCGATCTGGGCCGGCACGAACGGCAAGCTCGACACGATCGCCGTGGAGGACGTACTGCGCTTCGAGCGGGAGCTGCTGGAGCACCTGCGTCGCAACACCTCGATCCTCACCACGCTGCGCGACACCAACGTGCTCGACAAGGACACCGAGGCGGCGCTCGCGACCGAGGTCGACAAGTTCATCCTCGAGTTCCAGGGCAGCGCCGAGGCGCCGCTCAACGAGGTGTTCGAGGCCGACGCGCCCGAGGACATCAACCAGGAAAAGATCGTGAAGTCGAAGCGCTGAGCGCTTCGACTCCGCAGGTCGAGGAGCCGCGCAGCGGCGTCTCGAGACCCAAACCGACGAGATAGTTAAGGAACCGACGACATGGGAGCCCAGCTTCGGGTCTACCGGCAGAAGATCCGCTCTGCCCAGACGACCAAGAAGATCACCCGTGCCATGGAGCTCATCGCGGCGAGCCGCATCCAGAAGGCGCAGCAGCGGGTGTCGGCCTCGGTGCCGTACGCCCGAGCGGTGACCCGCGCGGTCTCGGCGGTCGCGACGTTCTCCAATGCGAAGCACGTGCTCACGACCGAGCCGGAGAACCCGACTCGCGCCGCGATCGTCGTCTTCGCCTCGGACCGCGGCCTCGCCGGCGCGTTCAACGCGAACGTGCTGCGCGAGTCGGAGGAGCTCGCGACGCTGCTGCGCGAGCAGGGCAAGGATGTCGTGTACTACCTCGTCGGCCGCCGGGCCGTCGGGTACTACAACTTCCGCAAGCGCGCCTTCGTGGAGTCGTGGCTCGGCGACACCGACAGCCCGACCTTCGAGACGGCGCAGTCGATCGGTGCGGCGGTCGTCGCGAAGTTCACGCAGGACACCGCCGAGGGCGGCGTCGACGAGGTGCACATCGTCTACAACCGCTTCGTGTCGATGCTGACGCAGACCCCGGAGGTCGTCCGCATCCTGCCGCTCGAGGTCGTCGAGGGCGTCGAGGAGCCCGACTCGCACCAGGCGGCGCTCCCGCTGTACGAGTTCGAGCCGGACGCGAGCACGGTGCTCGACGCGCTCCTGCCGGTCTACATCGAGACGCGCATCTTCAACGCGCTCCTGCAGTCGGCGGCGTCGAAGCACGCGGCGACGCAGAAGGCGATGAAGTCGGCCTCCGACAACGCCGACAAGCTGATCCGCGACTACACCCGCCTCGCGAACAACGCGCGCCAGGCGGAGATCACCCAGCAGATTTCCGAGATCGTCGGCGGCGCCGACGCCCTCGTCGATTGAGCACGAGCCAAGAGAAGGAAAACCCAATGGCAACGACCACCGCCCAGAAGAAGGCCGTCGAGACCTCCGCCGCCGGCGCCGGCCGCGTCGCTCGCGTCAACGGCCCCGTCGTCGACATCGAGTTCCCGCATGACGCGATCCCCGAGGTCTACAACGCGCTCACGACCGAGATCACGATCGGCGAGGAGACCACGACGCTGACGCTCGAGGTCGCGCAGCACCTCGGCGACGACCTCGTCCGCGCGATCGCGCTCAAGCCGACCGATGGTCTCGTCCGCGGCCAGGAGGTCAAGGACACCGGCGCGGCGATCTCGGTCCCCGTCGGTGACGTGACCAAGGGCAAGGTGTGGAACGTCACGGGCGAACTGCTTAACGGTGAGCCGGGCGAGCAGCTCGAGATCACCGAGCGCTGGCCGATCCACCGCAAGCCCCCGGCATTCGACCAGCTCGAGTCCAAGACGCAGCTCTTCGAGACCGGTATCAAGGTCATCGACCTGCTCACCCCCTACGTCCAGGGTGGCAAGATCGGCCTCTTCGGCGGTGCGGGCGTCGGCAAGACGGTCCTCATCCAGGAGATGATCTACCGCGTCGCGGCGAACCACGGCGGTGTCTCCGTCTTCGCCGGCGTCGGCGAGCGCACCCGTGAGGGCAACGACCTCATCGTCGAGATGGAGGAGGCCGGCGTCTTCGACAAGACGGCGCTCGTCTTCGGCCAGATGGACGAGCCGCCCGGGACGCGTCTGCGCGTCGCCCTCTCGGCGCTCACGATGGCGGAGTACTTCCGCGACGTGCAGAACCAGGACGTGCTGCTCTTCATCGACAACATCTTCCGGTTCACCCAGGCCGGCTCCGAGGTCTCGACGCTGCTCGGCCGCATGCCGAGCGCGGTCGGCTACCAGCCGAACCTCGCCGATGAGATGGGCATCCTCCAGGAGCGCATCACCTCGACCCGCGGTCACTCGATCACCTCGCTGCAGGCGATCTACGTCCCCGCAGACGACTACACCGACCCGGCTCCGGCCACGACCTTCGCGCACCTCGACGCGACGACCGAGCTCTCCCGTGAGATCGCCTCGCGCGGCCTCTACCCCGCGGTCGACCCGCTGACCTCGACCTCGCGCATCCTCGACCCGCGCTACCTGGGCGCGGACCACTACCGGGTCGCGACGGGCGTCAAGCAGATCCTCCAGAAGAACAAGGAGCTGCAGGAGATCATCGCGATCCTCGGTGTCGACGAGCTCTCCGAAGAGGACAAGATCACGGTGTCCCGCGCGCGGCGCATCCAGCAGTTCCTCTCGCAGAACACCTACATGGCCACGAAGTTCACGGGCGTCGAGGGTTCGACCGTCCCGCTCAAGGAGACCGTCGAGTCCTTCGACGCGATCATCAAGGGCGAGTTCGACCACGTCGCCGAGCAGGCCTTCTTCAACGTCGGCGGCATCTCCGACGTCGAGGAGAAGTGGGCCAAGATCCAGGCCGAGAGCTGATCATGGCGAAGCTCATCCAGGTCGACATCGTCTCCGCGACCAGCGCCGTCTGGTCGGGGGAGGCGGTGCAGGTCTCGGCGAAGACGCAGATCGGCGAGATCGGCATCCTCGCGGGGCACGAGCCGGTGCTCGCGATCCTTAGCAGCGGCACCGTGCGCGTCACGACCGAGTCGGGCGACAAGATCATCGTCGCGGCCGAGGAGGGCTTCATCTCCTTCGACCACGACACCCTCACGATCGTCGCCCCCGACGCGGCGATCACGGAGACCGCTGATTCGCTGCACTGACGCGCGCTCGTGTCGGCGGTTTGACCCGCTGCACGGTGTTCAAACGCAGTGCAGCAGCGCAAACCGGCGTCAGGAACGATGAGACTGCTGCTGCCGCCGTCGCGGACGACCCGCGATGGCGGGCCCCCGAGCGCGGCCTCCACCCGCGGCCCCCTGAGTGCGCCGTCCCCCCGCCGCCCCATGAGCGGAGCATTCGCCCGCGGCCCCCTGAGTGAGACCTCTCCCCGCGGCCCCCTGAGCGAGGCGCCCACCGGCGGGTCCCTGAGCGAGGCCGCAGGCCGAGTCGAAGGGCGAGCCCTCCCGATCGACCACTACACCGGCACGCTCTACAAGGCGCTCGCCCCATCTGCGTGGTCGGCCGCGGAGCGCCGCTGGGCGCTCGCGCACCTGCTCCTCCACGACAAGGACGTGGGCGTCGTCGCAGCCGGCTCGTGGGATCCCCTCGACCTCGCCTCGCTGGACGGGACACTCCTCATCGACGCGCGCTCCAAGGAGTACGTGCGCCTCATCCGGCCGCCGGACACCGCGTTCGGCCTCCGCGTCGTCTCGGAGGGCGATGACGGCCGCCGGCTCGCGATCTCGCACTGGAACAAGCACTACAAGGGCGTGCTGGCCCGCGCGCTCGTGCGGGATCGTCCCCGCATCGGCGGCGTCGGCTCGCTGCTGTCCTGGGCCGAGAGCGCGGGCGTGCGCCTCGAGCGGGTCGGCGACCGCGAGCTCGACCTCGTCGTCTAGTGCCGGTCGAGCACGATCCCGCCGCCCCAGTGCATGCCCCAGCCCATCATCGGGCGGGTGACGGCGAGCAGTACGGCGATGCCGACCGCGATGCCGGTGATGATCCACGAGACCTTGCGCCAGCGCTCGTAGTCGGCGAGGGGGCGGCGCTCCTGGTCGGTCTGCGCGCCGAGGATTGTCAGCACGAGGTCGATCGCCCACCACAGGCCGAGGCCGCCGAGGGTGAGGAGCTTGAGGATCCCGGTGCCGATCTTGCCGAGGTAGAAGCGGTCGCCGCCGAGGAAGCCGAGGAAGAGCGAGTAGAGCCAGGCGTGCAGGTACTCGCGCGGGGGGCGGACCGCGGCGGGAGCGACACCGTACGGCGCTGCGCCGGGAGGTGCGGGCGGCGGCGATGCGGGCGGGAGCGAAGTCGGCTGCGCTGCGGCCGACGCTGACGCGGGTGCCGGCGGCGCGGCCGGCGCCGGGGGCGGGGGAGTCGCGGCGTGCGCGGAGGCGGGCACGGGCTCGTCTGGGTTCTTGGAGCTAGCCATGGCGCGGAAGCGTAGTGCCGGTGACTGAACGGCGGCTATGCCTCAGGCAGCCCGCCAGCAGTCCGCGACGTGATCGTCGACGAGCCCCGCGGACTGCATGAGCGCGTACATCGTCGTGGGACCGACAAAGCGGAAGCCTCGAGCCTTGAGCGCCTTCGAGAGGGCCTTGGACTCCTCGGTCACGGCGGGGATCTCGGAGAGGGACCGGGGTCGGCCCTTCGACTCGCTGCGATCGCTCAGGGACCGGGGCGGGGCGAAGGACCAGACGAGGCGATCGAGGGCGCCCTCGCCGTCGGAGGCCTGCAGGGCGAGGAGTGCCTTCGCGTTCCCGATCGTCGCCTCGATCTTCGCCCGGTTGCGGATGATGCGGGCATCGAGCATGAGGCGCTCGACGTCATCGGCGCCGAGCGCCGCGACGGCCTCGGGCTCGAAGCCCTCGAACGCCTCGCGGAACCCGGGCCTGCGGCGCAGGATCGTGATCCACGAGAGCCCCGCCTGGAAGCCCTCGAGGCAGATCTTCTCGAAGAGCGCGCGGTCGCCGTGCAGCGGACGTCCCCACTCCTCGTCGTGGTAGCGCAGGTACTCCGGATCGGTGCCCACCCAGGCGCAGCGGACGCGGTCGTCCTCGGTGATCAGGACGCTCATCGGTAGGGGATCCCCTCGAGGTCGAGCAGGTACTGCTTCGTCGGGATGCCCTCGCCGCCGCTGTACCCGGTGATCCGGCCGTCGGCCGCGAGCACGCGGTGGCAGGGGATGACGATCGTGATGGGGTTCGCGCCGACGGCCGTGCCGATCGCGCGGCTCGCGGCCGAGGGGAAGCCGAGGTCGGCGCCCACGCGCGAGTAGGTGACGGCCGTGCCGTGCGGGATGTCCGAGATGCGGTGCCACACGTCGCGCTGGAAGTCGGTGCCGGCCGGCGCGAGCGGGAGGTCGAACTCGGTGCGCTCGCCCGCGAAGTACTCGGCGAGCTGGGCGGCGGCGCGCTCGAGCACGGGATCGGGGGCGATGCCGAGGGCGGCCCGCGGCAGCCGGCCGTCGCGTGCGATCGTGACCTCGGTGACGGCGGCGCCGTCGCCGACGATCTCGATCGGCCCGACGGGCGATTCGATCTCGATGCGGTTCATGCCTCGACGCTAGCGCCGACCTCCGACGCCGGGGCGCCGTCGACCGCCCGCTGTGGATAAGCCGAGGGCGAACGCTCCTGTGAATTAGTTGACCTCGTGCAAGGATCGTTGCCGTGAAGCTGCTCCGCCTCATCGCCCGCTTCCTGAAGCCCTACGCGTGGCTCATCGTCGGCGTCATCGCGTTCCAGCTCGTCCAGACCATCGCGAACCTCCTGCTGCCGAGCCTCAACGCCGACATCATCGACAACGGCATCGCCAAGGGCGACATCGGCCGAATCCTCGCGATCGGCGGCGTCATGCTCGGCGTCACGGTCGTCCAGATCGTCGCCGCGATCGTCGCCGTGTGGTTCGGCGCGCGCGCAGCGATGCGGCTCGGCCGCGACATGCGCGAGCGGATCTTCACCAAGGTCGCCGAGTTCTCCGAGCGCGAGGTCGGCCGCTTCGGCGCCCCCAGCCTCATCACCCGCACGACGAACGACGTCCAGCAGGTCCAGATGCTCGTCTTCATGGCGCTCACGCTCATGGTCACGGCGCCCATCATGGCGATCGGCGGCGTCATCCTCGCGCTCCAGCAGGACGTGGGCCTGTCCTGGTTGATGGCCGTCGCCGTCCCGATCCTGCTCGTCGCGATCGGCATCATCGTCGTGCGGATGGTGCCGCTCTTCCGCCGCATGCAGAGCCGGATCGACGCCGTCAACCGCGTGCTGCGCGAGCAGCTGTCCGGCATCCGGGTCGTGCGCGCGTTCGTGCGAGAACGCCATGAGGAGCAACGCTTCGCCGTCGCCAACGAGGAGCTCACCGACACGGGCCTGCGCGCGGGCCGGCTCTTCGCCCTCGTCTTCCCCGTCGTCATGCTCATCATGAACGTGACCTCGGTCGCGGTGCTCTGGTTCGGCGCGTACGGCATCGAGGAGGGGACGTCGCAGATCGGCGCCGTCACCGCGTTCCTGCAGTACCTCATCCAGATCCTGATGGCCGTCATGATGGCGACGATGATGTCGATGATGGTGCCGCGCGCCGCCGTCGCGGCCGAGCGCATCGGCGAGGTCATCGACACGCCGAGCAGCGTCGTCGTCCCGACGCACCCCGTGACGCCTGCGAGGGCGGACGGCACCGTGGAGCTCCGCGACGTCGAGTTCCGCTATCCGGGCGCCGAGGAGCCCGTGCTGAGCGGCATCTCCTTCACCGCGCGCCCCGGCACGACGACCGCGATCATCGGCAGCACGGGTGCGGGCAAGACGACGCTCGTGAGCCTCATCCCGAGGCTCTTCGACGTGACGGGCGGACAGGTGCTCCTCGACGGCGTCGACGTGCGCGAGATCGAGCCCGAGCTGCTCTGGGGGCGAGTCGGCCTCGTGCCGCAGCGCGCCTACCTCTTCTCCGGCACGGTCGCCTCCAACCTGCGCTTCGGCGACCCCGACGCGAGCGACGAGGAGCTCTGGACGGCGCTGCGCATCGCGCAGGCCGAGGGCTTCGTGCGCGCGATGCCCGAAGGGCTCGACGCCCCCATCGCGCAGGGCGGGACGAACGTCTCCGGCGGTCAGCGCCAGCGCCTCGCGATCGCGCGGGCGCTCGTCAAGCGCGCGCCGGTGCTCGTCTTCGACGACTCCTTCAGCGCCCTCGACACGACGACCGACGCGAGACTGCGCGGCGCGCTCGCGAGCGCCGCGGCCGACGTCACCCGCATCGTCGTCGCGCAGCGCGTCTCGACGATCGTCGATGCCGACGAGATCCTCGTCGTCGAGGACGGGCGGATCGTCGCGCGGGGCCGGCACGACGAGCTCGTCGAATCGAGCGAGACCTACCGCGAGATCGTCGACTCGCAGCTGCGGGCGGACGAGGAGGCGGCATGAGCGCGTCGAAGCCGCAGGCCACGGACCGCACCATCCAGACGGGTCGCCGCAGCGCCGGACCCGGACCGTTCGGCGCGATGGGGATGCCCGCGGAGAAGGCCATGACGTTCTGGCCGTCCGCGAAGCGGCTGATCGGCCGGCTGCGCCCCCACCGGATCGCCATCGGCGCGACCATCCTGCTCGCGGCCCTGAGCGTCGCGCTCATGGTCACCGGCCCGAAGCTCCTCGGCGAGGCGACGAACGTCATCTTCGCCGGCGCGATCTCGCAGAGCATCCCCGCGGGCATGACCAAGGAGCAGCTCCTCGAGTCGATGCGCGAGGCCGGGCAGACCACCCAGGCCGACATGCTCTCGGCGATGGACCTCAACCCCGGCCAAGGCATCGACTTCGAGGCGCTTCGCAATTGGCTCGTCCTCGCGCTCGCCGTCTACGTCATCGGCTCGCTGCTCGGCTGGCTTCAGGCGCTCATCCTCAACCGGGTCGTCAACCGCACCGTCTACCGGCTCCGCGAGGAGGTCGAGGAGAAGCTGCACCGGCTGCCGCTTCGCTACTTCGACCGGATGCAGCGCGGCGAGCTGCTGAGCCGCGTCACCAACGACGTCGACAACGTCCAGCAGAGCCTCAACCAGACGCTCTCGCAGCTGCTCAACTCGCTGCTCACGGTCGTCGGCGTCCTCATCATGATGTTCTCGATCTCGTGGGTGCTCGCGGTCATCTCGCTCGTGACCGTCCCCCTCACGGCGATCGTCGCGGGCCTCATCGCGAAGCGCTCGCAGCCGCTCTTCGTCGCGCAGTGGGCGCACACCGGGAGGCTCAACGCCCAGGTCGAGGAGGGCTACACGGGCCACGCGCTCGTCAAGGTGTTCGGGCGCCAGAAGGAGGTCGTCGAGCGCTTCCGCGAGGAGAACGAGGCGATGTACCGGGCGAGCTTCGGCGCCCAGTTCGTCTCGGGCATCATCATGCCCGCGACGATGTTCATCAGCAACCTCGTCTACGTCGTCATCGCCGTCGTCGGCGGCGTCTTCGTCGCCGGCGGGACGATGAGCCTCGGCGGGGTGCAGGCGTTCATCCAGTACTCGCGCCAGCTCGGCCAGCCGCTCTCGCAGCTCGGCTCGATGGTCAACCTGCTCCAGTCCGGCGTCGCGAGCGCCGAGCGGGTCTTCGAGCTGCTCGACGCCGAGGAGCAGACGCCGGACCCGCGTGCGCCGCAGTCGCCGGACGCGGATGCCGCCGACCTCGCGTTCTCCCACGTCGACTTCGCCTACGACCCCGACAAGCCGCTCATCCGCGACCTCTCGCTGAGCGCCGCCCCCGGCCACACCGTCGCCATCGTCGGGCCGACCGGCGCCGGCAAGACGACACTCGTTAACCTCCTCATGCGCTTCTACGACGTCGACTCGGGCCGGATCGAGCTCGGCGGCATCGACACCGCCGCGATGACGCGCGATGACCTGCGCGGGCGCACCGGCATGGTGCTCCAGGACACCTGGCTCTTCGGCGGGACCATCCGGGAGAACATCCGCTACGGCCGCCCGTCCGCGACCGACGAGGAGGTCGTCGAGGCGGCGAAGGCGGCGTACGTCGACCGCTTCGTCACCGCGCTGCCGGACGGCTACGACACGGTGCTCAACGACGAGGGCGACAACGTCAGCGCCGGGCAGAAGCAGCTCATCACGATCGCGCGCGCCGTGCTCTCCAATCCGCGGGTCCTCATCCTCGACGAGGCGACCTCCTCCGTCGACACCCGGACGGAGCTCCTCATCCAGCGCGCGATGGCGGAGCTGCGCACCGACCGCACGAGCTTCGTCATCGCGCACCGGCTCTCCACCATCCGCGACGCCGACCTCATCCTCGTCATGGAGGACGGACGCATCGTCGAGCAGGGCGACCACGAGACGCTGCTCGCCCAGGACGGCGCGTATGCGCGGCTCTACCAGAGCCAGTTCTCGGGCGCCCTCGACGAGACCTGATCGCTCAGCGGACCAGGGCCGGCTCGCGGAGGTACCGCGCGTACGCGGGCAGGGTCAGGAACGGCGCGAATCCGTCGCCGAGCACCAGCTCGCGCAGCAGCTCGCGGGCATCCTCGACCCGGTTGCCCTCGGGCCTCGGCAGCTCGTCCGCGACCCGGTCGATGAGCCACTCGACGCGCTCGCGGGTCACCGGCCGCCGGTCCTCGCACAGCGCCCCCTGGTGCATCCACTGCCACAGCTGGGACCGGCTGATCTCCGCGGTCGCCGCATCCTCCATGAGGTCGTCGATCGCGGCGGCGCCGACGCCGCGCAGCCAGCTCTCGATGTAGCGCAGCGCCGCCGAGACGTTGTGGCGGATGCCGTCCTGGGTGATCCGGCCGCCCTCGACGCGGAGGTCCAGGAGCTGATCGGCCGTCACCCGCACGTCCTCGCGGAGCCGGTCGAGCTGGTTCGGTCGACCGGCGAGGACGGCGTCGAACTCGGCCCGCGCGATCGGCACGAGGTCCGGGTGGGCCACCCAGCTGCCGTCGAAGCCGTCGCCCGCCTCGCGGCGCTTGTCGGCGGCGACCCGCTCGAGCGCCGTCGCCGTGACCGCCGGATTCCGACGGTTGGGGATGAACGCGCTCATGCCGCCGATCGCGTAGGCGCCGCGGCGGTGGCAGGTGCGCACCAGCAGCTCCGAGTATGCGCGCATGAACGGCACCGTCATCGTGATCTGCCCGCGATCGGGCAGCAGCCAGGACCGGCCCCGGTCGCGGAAGCACTTGATGATGCTGAACACGTAGTCCCAGCGTCCCGCGTTGAGCCCGGCGCAGTGATCGCGCAGCTCATAGAGGATCTCCTCCATCTCGAACGCGGCCGTGATCGTCTCGATGAGCACGGTCGCGCGGATCGTCCCGTGGGCGAGGCCGATCGCGTTCTCGGTGAAGGAGAACACGTCGTCCCACAGTCGTGCGCCGAGACGGTTCTCGAGCTTCGGCAGGTAGAAGTAGGGTCCGGCGCCGCCCGCGATCAGCGCGTGCGCGTTGTGGAACGCGTACAGGCCGAAGTCGACGAGCGAGCCGGAGACCTGCTGCTGGCGGCCCTCCCGGTCGCGGAAGCGCAACCCCTGCTCCGGCAGATGCCAGCCGCGCGGACGCAGGACGATCGTCGGAGTCCGGTCGCCGAGACGGTACTGCTTGCCCTCGTCGCTGACGAAGTCGATCCGCCGACGGATCGCGTCGTACAGGTTGATCTGACCGGAGATCACGTTCGACCAGGTCGGGCTGAGGGCGTCCTCGTGATCGGCGAGCCACACCTGCGCGCCCGAGTTCATCGCGTTCACCGTCATCCGCCGGTCGGTCGGACCGGTGATCTCGACCCGACGGTCCTCAAGCCCCGGACCGGGGCCCGCCACCCGCCAGGTCGCATCCTCGCGGATCGCCGCGGTCTCCGGCAGGAAGCCGGGGTCGGCGCCCGCGTCGATCGCGGCGAGCCGCTCGGCGCTCAGCCGCAGGTACTCGAGGCGTCGCGGCCCGAACTCGTCGTGCAGCGCCGTGATGAAGGCGAGGGCTTCGGGGCTGAGGATCTCCTCGTAGCGCTCGTCGAGCGGACCGAGCACCTCGATCCGGGTGTCGCTGGTCATGGCGTTCTGCCTCCCTCGATCAGTGGAACTGCTCGGCCTCGGTGGACCCGGCGAGCGCGAGGGTCGCGGAGGCCGGGTTGAGCGCGGTGGCGACGCGGTCGAAGTACCCCGTGCCGACCTCCGCCTGGTGCCTCGTCGCGGTGTAGCCGCGGGCCTCGGCCGCGAACTCCTGCTCCTGCAGCTCGACGTAGGCCGACATCTGGCGGTCCTTGTAGCCGGTCGCGAGGTCGAACATCGCGTAGTTGAGGGCGTGGAATCCGGCGAGGGTGATGAACTGGAACGCGTAGCCCATGGCCGCGAGCTCGCGCTGGAACCGCGCGATGGTCTCGTCGTCGAGGTGGCGCTTCCAGTTGAAGCTGGGCGAGCAGTTGTAGGCGAGCTTCTGGTCCGGGAACTCCGAGTGGATCGACTCGGCGAAGCGGCGGGCGAGCTCGAGATCGGGCTCGCTCGACTCGACCCAGAGCAGATCCGCGTACGGCGCGTAGGCGTGACCGCGAGCGATGACCGGCTCGATGCCGTTGCGGACGTAGTAGAAGCCCTCGGCGGAGCGCTCGCCCGTCAGGAACGGGCGGTCGCGCTCGTCGACGTCGCTCTGGATGAGCGTCGCGGCGAGCGCGTCGGTCCGCGCGATGATGATCGTCGGGACGTCGGCGACGTCGGCGGCGAGGCGCGCGGCGTTGAGCGTGCGGATGTGCTGCTGGGTCGGGATGAGCACCTTGCCGCCCATGTGGCCGCACTTCTTCTCGCTCGCGAGCTGATCCTCCCAGTGCACTCCGGCCGCACCCGCCTGGATCATGCCGTGCATGAGCTCGTAGGCGTTGAGCGGTCCGCCGAAGCCGGCCTCCGCGTCGGCGACGATCGGGACCAGCCAGTCGCGGCTCGTCGCGCCCGACTCGGCGTGCTCGATCTGGGCCGATCGCAGCAGGGCGTTGTTGATGCGGCGCACGACGGCGGGCACCGAGTTCGCGGGGTAGAGGCTCTGATCGGGGTAGGTCTGGCCGGAGAGGTTGGCGTCGGCGGCGACCTGCCAGCCCGACAGGTAGATCGCCTCGAGGCCGGCGCGCACCTGCTGGACGGCCTGGTTGCCGGTGAGCGCGCCGAGTGCGGCGACCCAGGTGTCTGGGCGATCGCCGTTTCGCTCGATGAGCTCCCAGAGCTGCGCGGCGCCGCGCCGGGCGAGGGTCTGCTCCTCGCGGACGGGACCGCGCAGCGCGACGACGTCCTCGGCGCCGTAGTCGCGGCGGACGTTCGCCCACCTCGGGTCGGCCGCCCACTCGGTCTCGAGCTCTGCGGCGGTCCTGATCTGGTCACCCGGTCGTCGGCTGAGGTTCATCGTCCTGCTCCTTCTGTGTGGTCCGTGGACGTCGGATCCACGATGGGCCCGCTATGTCCTTCGCGTTCCCAGAAAAACAGCAGAAATTCTTCGCAAGTTCTGGGTTGCAGAACTCCATGCGATGAAACACTCGAATCATGGCGTTCGACGACGAGATCCCCGACCCCGCCGTCCTCGGACGCCGGATCCGCAGCCTCCGCCTCGCCCAGGGCATGACCGTCGGCGACCTCGGCGCCGCGATCGGCCGCGCCGCATCCCAGGTGTCCGTCATCGAGAACGGCAGGCGGGAGCTCCGGCTCGCCGAACTGCCGAGACTCGCAGCCGCCCTCGGCGTCGACACCGACGCGCTGCTCGCCGGCGCCGAGCCGCTCGGCCGACGCGACGAGCTCGAGCTCGCCCTCGGACGCGCGCAGCAGGGGCCGATCTTCGCCGCGCTGCGACTCGACGCGGTGCCCATCCGCCGATCCCTCAGCGACGAGGCGATCGCGACCATCCTCGCGCTCCACGACGAGATCGACCGACTGCATCGCGAACGGGCCGCGACCCCCGAAGAAGCGCGGCGCGCGAACACCGAGCTGCGGGCCCAGCAGCGCGAACGCGACAACCACTACGCCGAGCTCGAGGCCACCGCCGCCGAACTGCTGTCGGCGATCGGCCACCACGGCGGACCGCTCTCCCAGCGCGCCGTCGCCGAGCTCGCGGGCCACCTCGGCTTCACGATCCACTACGTCGGCGACCTCCCCGACTCCACCCGGAGCATCACCGATCGGCGGCACGGCCGGATCTACCTGCCGATCGGACAGCCGGGGACCGACCCGCGCTCGGCGCTCCTGCAGGCGCTCGCCGCCCACGTGCTCGGCCAGCCCGAGCCCAACGACTACGGCGACCTGCTGCGCCAGCGCGTCGAGACGAACTACCTCGCCGGCGCGCTCCTCGTCCCCGAGGCGACCGCGGTGCAGTACCTCACGAAGGCGAAGGCCGCCCGCGAGCTGTCGGTCGAAGACCTCCGCGACCACTACGCGGTCAGCTACGAGGTCGCGGCGCATCGCTTCACGAACCTCGCGACCCGCTACCTCGGAATTCCCGTCCACTTTCTGAAGGCCCACTCGAGCGGCGCGATCTCCAAGGCCTACGAGAACGACGGCGCGCAGTTCCCCGCGGACGCGCTCGGCTCCGTCGAAGGCCAGATCGTGTGCCGTTGGTGGAGCGCGCGGCAGGTGTTCGCCGTCGAGGACCGGCTCAGCGGCTACCACCAGTACACGGACAAGCCGAACGGCACCTACTGGTGCACGTCGAGCATCCAAGCCGCATCCAACGGCACGTTCTCGGTGAGCGTCGGCACCCGGTTCGCCGAGGCGAAGTGGTTCCGCGGCCGCGACACGACGACCCGCCGCACGTCGCACTGCCCCGACCCCGCCTGCTGCCGCGAGCCCGACCCCGCGCTCGCGCAGCGCTGGGACGGCGAGGCCTGGCCGAGCGCGCGCGTCAACTCGTCCCTCCTCGCCGCGATGCCGAGCGGCTCGACCACAGGCGTCGACCGCGTCGCGGCTTACGAGTTCCTGCAGCGGCACTCGCCGCAGGGCGGCGACGACCGCGCGCACCGGCCCGAATGACGTTCTGACCGTCGCCCCGCGATTTTCCCGCGAGTCGCTCTAGGGTGAAGCCCATGCGATTCGGAATCTTCATCCCGCAGGGCTGGCGGCACGACCTCGTCGGCATCGAACCGGCCGAGCACTGGGCGACCATGCGACGCCTCGCGCAGGCCGCCGACGCCGGCCCGTGGGAATCGCTGTGGGTCTACGACCACTTCCACACGGTGCCCGTGCCGACGCAGGAGGCGACGCACGAGGCGTGGACGCTGATGAGCGCCTTCGCCGCCTCCACCGACCGCATCCGGCTCGGCCAGATGTGCACGTGCATGGGCTACCGGAACCCGGCGTACCTCGCGAAGATCGCCGCGACCGTCGACCACGTCTCCGGCGGCCGGGTGGAGATGGGGATCGGCGCCGGCTGGTACGAGCACGAGTGGCTCGCCTACGGCTACGGTTTCCCCGAGATCAAGGACCGGCTCGGGCAGCTGCGCGAGGGCGTCGAGATCTTCAAGCAGGCCTGGGAGCACGGCATCGCCACGCTCGATGGGACGCACTACCAGGTGGACGGCGCGATCGTGCGGCCGCTGCCGATCCAGGCGGGCGGCCCGCCGATCTGGGTCGCGGGCGGCGGCGAGCAGGTGACGCTCAAGATCGCGGCGCGGTACGCGAACTACACGAACTTCATGGCCGCGGACCTGGACGTGTGGCGCCGCAAGAGCGAGCTGCTCAAGGGCCACTGCGAGGCGGTCGGCACCGACTTCGACGCGATCACCCGCAGCGCGAACTGGAACACGATCATCGGCGAGACCGAGGCGGACGCGCGGGCGAGGCTCGACGCGCACATCGCGCGGATCACGCCGTACGTCGGGGAGGTCGCGGCGGCGGCCGTCCGCAAGCAGTTCGCCGGGGGCGAGGGGCTCTTCGGCACGCCCGAGCAGGTCGTCGAGATCCTCCGGGCGCGCGAGGAGGCGGGGCTCGCCTACTCGATCCACTACTTCCCCGACTCGGCGTTCGACCGCTCGACGGTCGAGCTCTTCGAGCGCGAGGTCGTGCCGGCGCTCGCCTGATCGGCCGCCGCGCGTCGCGGCTCCGGCCCGCGCAATGTGGCTCCGGCCAGCACAGCGCGCCTCCGGCTCGCGCAATGCGGCTCCGGCCCACGCAATGTGGACGCAAACGGCCTCTTGGCGCCCGGCACCCTGACCATTTGCGTCCACTTCGGGCTGGACCGGGCTAGGCCGGGCCGGGGCGCGTCGCGGCGGTCGGCGTGGTGGACGCAAACGGTCTCTTGGCGCTCGGTACCTCGACCATTTGCGCCCACTTCGGGCTGCCGCGCGGCGCCGTGGTCGGCGCAGCGGCCGCAAACGGCTGTGCCCGGCACAGTGGACGCAAATGGCTGCCGGTGCGGTGCCCGAGGCGCCATTTGCGTCCACATTGTGCGAGCCGGAGCTGCGGCGGGGCGCAGCGCGGCGGGCGGAGTCAGTGGCCGGTCAGGGGGCCCATGAGCTTCGCGATGAGGGACGGGCGGCCGGTCAGGCGCTCCTCGCGGTCGGCGAACGCCATCGCGGCGGTCCCGGCGTTCGCGGCGACCCAGCGCAGCGGCTCGACCTCCCAGTCGGGGGAGCGGTGGTCCACCCACGGCAGCTCGGTGAGCTCCGACCGGGTGCCCGTGAGGAGGTCGGCGAGTGTGCGGCCCGCGAGGTTCGTCGTCGAGAGGCCGTCGCCGACGTAGCCGCCGGCGCTCGCTACCCCGCTCGCGGGGTCGTAGCGCACGCTCGCGTGCCAGTCGCGCGGCACCCCGAGCGGGCCGCCCCACGCGTGCGTCACCTCGAAGGCGGGCAGCTGCGGGAAGAGCTCGGCGAGCGTCGCCGCGAGGTGGCGGAACACCCGCGGGACGCGGTCGAAGGCCGGGTCGATCCGGGAGCCGAAGTGGTACGGCGCGCCCCGCCCGCCGAAGACGAAGCGGTCGTCGGCCGTGCGCTGGCCGTAGACGATGAGGTGGCGCTGATCGGTGAAGGTCTGGCCGTGCGCGATGCCGATCTCGTCCCAGACGGATTCCGGCAGCGGCTCGGTCGCGATCATGAGCGAGTACATCGGCAGCACCCGGCGGTGCGTCTGCCGCGCCGTCGGCGCGTATCCCTCGGTCGCGATGACGACCCGGTCGGCGCGCACGACCCCGCGGTCGGTCCGCACGCTCGCGCCGCCCGCCGTTCCCGCGCCCCGGCCGCTCCACTCGAGCACCTCGGTCCGCTCGTGGATGGTCGCGCCGCGGTGCTCGACCGCTCGCGCGAGCCCGCGCACCAGCTTCGCGGGGTGGATGCGTGCGCACGCCGGGTCGAAGACGGCGCCGAGCGCGTGCGTTCCGCGCCTCGTCCCCGCGGCACGCACGCGCTCGGCACCCCACAGCTCGAGCGCGTCGACGCCGTACGAGCGCGCCTGCTCGACCTCGGCCCGCGCAGCGGCGAGCTGCGCGGCGTTCCGCGCGAACGCGACCGTCCCGCCCTTGGCATAGTCGAAGGCGATGCCGGCCTCAGCTGCGGCCCGTGCGACCTCGTCGACGGTATCGACCATCGCCCGGCGCATCCGCACCGCGGCGTCGCGGCCGTGCCGTCGCTCGAGGCCCGCGGTCGACTGGGGGAAGAGAGCGGAGCACCACCCGCCGTTGCGGCCGGACGCGCCGAAGCCGGCGACCTCGCGTTCTATCAGGACGACCCTCAGGCCCGGATCTCGCTGCAGCAGATACCAGGCGATCCACAGGCCGGTGAGCCCCGCCCCGACGATCGCGACGTCGGCCTCGACGTCGCCCGCCAGCGCGGGCCGCGGCGTCAGGTCGTCCCCGCACGTCTCATGCCAGAACGACAGCCCCCGATACTCCCCGTTTTCAGGAGTACGCGGGGGTCGGCGGGCACTATGCACGCGAACCCCGCCGTACTCCTGAAAAGCGGAAGTGGAAGTGGAAGGGGAAGTGGGGGTGCGGGGTCGGGGTGGGGGTGGTCAAAGGCGGGACCAGGCCTCGGTGAGGACGGCGCGCAGCGTCTGCTCGATCTCCTCGAACTCGGCCGGGCCGATCGTCAGCGGCGGCGCGAGCTGCACGACGGGGTCGCCGCGGTCGTCGGCGCGGCAGTAGAGGCCCGCGTCGAAGAGCGCCTTCGAGAGGAATCCCCGCAGCAGGCGCTCGGACTCGTCGTCGTCGAACGTCTCCCGCGTCGCCTTGTCCTTGACGAGCTCGATGCCGTAGAAGTAGCCCGCGCCGCGCACGTCGCCGACGATCGGCAGATCGCTCAGCCGGTCGAGGGTCGCCTTGAAGACGGGGGCGTTCTCGAGCACGTGCTCGTTGAGTCCCTCCTCGTCGAAGATGGCGAGGTTCTCCAGGGCCACGGCCGCCGAGACGGGATGCCCGCCGAAGGTGTAGCCGTGATAGAACGTCGTGCTGCCGTGCCGGAAGGGCTCGTACACCCGGTCGGAGACGATCGCCGCGCCGATGGGGGAGTAGGCGGAGGTCATGCCCTTCGCGCAGGTGATGATGTCGGGCTCGATCCCGAGCACCGTCGAGGAGAAGAACGCGCCGATCCGGCCGAAGGCGCAGATCGTCTCGTCGGCGACGAGCAGCACGTCGTGCTTGTCGCAGATCTCCCGCACTCGCTTGAAGTAGCCGGGCGGCGGCGGGAAGCAGCCGCCGGAGTTCTGCACGGGCTCGAGGAACACGGCGGCGACGGTCTCCGGCCCCTCGAACTCGATCATCTCGTCGATCCGGTTCGCGGCCCACAGGCCGAACTCCTCGAGTCGCTGTTCCTCCGTCACCGCCTGGGCGGATGGCACGAAGCCCATCTCGGCGGAGCGGTAGAAGTTCGTGTTCGGCACCCGGAACGTGCCGGGCACGAGCGGCTCGAACGGCTCCTTCATGCCGGGGATCCCGGTGATCGACAGCGCGCCCTGCGGCGTGCCGTGGTAGGCGACCGCGCGGGAGACGATCTTGTGCTTCGTCGGCCGTCCCTGCAGCTTCCAGTACTGCTTGACGAGCTTGTAGGCGGTCTCGACCGCCTCGCCGCCGCCCGTCGTGAAGAAGACGCGGTTCAGGTCGCCCGGCGCCTCGGCGGCGAGCCGGTCGGCGAGCTCGATGGCGTTCGGGTGCGCGTAGGACCAGATCGGGAAGAACGCGAGCTCCGCGGCCTGCTTGGCGGCCGCCTCGGCGAGCCGCTTGCGGCCGTGGCCGGCCTGGACCGTGAAGAGCGAGGAGATGCCGTCGAAGTAGCGCTTCCCATCGATGTCCCAGATGTGGTGGCCGTCCCCTCGGACGATGATCGGCACCCCCGAGTCGTGGAGTGTCGACTGCCTCGTGAAGTGCATCCAGAGGTGGTCGTTCGCCTTGCGCTGCAGGTCCTGCGCGTCGTGGGTCATCGCGTTCTCAGTCATTGGATATCGCTCCTAGGCGGCTGCTCTCGTATGTCGGTTGGGTGCGGGGGTGGTCGTGGCGCTCATCGGGTGCCCCAGTCGTAGCGCTGCTTGACGAGGCGGAGGTAGACGAAGGTCTCGGTCCCGACGACGCCGTCGATCTCGCGGATCTTCGCGTTGAGCAGTTCGATGAGCGCGTCGTCGTCCTCGACGACGCATTCGGCGAGGATGTCGAAGCTCCCCGCGGTGAGCACGACGTAGTCGACTTCACGGATGGCGGAGATCCGCTTCGCGAGGGCGGTCGTGTCGCCGCTCGCGCGGATGCCGATCATGGCCTGCCGGGTGAAACCGAGCTGCGTCGGGTCGGTGACGCCGACGATCTGCACGACGCCCGACTCGGTGAGGCGCTGGACGCGCTGCCGCGCGGCGGCCTCGGAGAGCCCGACGGCTTTGCCGATGTCGGCGTAGGAGCGCCGGCCGTCGGCCTGCAGCAGCTCGATGATCGCCTTGGCGATGTCGTCGAGGGGAGCTGCGGTGCGCGCCATGCACTGATTCTGTCATCAGAACGCGATTCAGACAAACGAATCCGATGGTGTCATCGCGAATATTCCACTGGATCGCGTGTCCGATGTCGTGACACAATGGCCGCGAGATTCGTCCCCTCAACGAGGAGCAGAACGCCATGTCCGGATTCGCCGTCGTCGACCCGTACACCCTCGAGCGCGTCGAGGAGGTGCCGTTCGCGACATCGGAGGAGATTGAGTCAGCCCTTGCGACCGTGTGGGCCGGCTGGCAGCGAGTCGGCGAGACGAGCGTCGCGGGTCGCGCCGCCGCGATCGGCCGGGTGGCCGACCTGCACGACGAGCGCAAGGAGGCGCTCGCGGACATCATCGTGCGCGAGATGGGCAAGCCGCGCGCGCAGGCCGTCGGGGAGGTCGAGTTCGCCGCGGCGATCTACCGCTGGTACGCGGAGCACGGCCCGCGCCTGCTCGCCGACGAACCGATCGAGGGCGCCGCCTCGACCGCGTACATCCGCAAGTCGCCGACGGGCCCGCTGCTCGGCATCATGCCGTGGAACTTCCCCTACTACCAGGTCGCGCGCTTCGCAGGGCCAAACATCGTCGTGGGCAACCCCATCCTGCTCAAGCACGCGCCGCAGTGCCCCGAGTCGGCGGCCGCGATCGAGCAGATCTTCCGCGACGCGGGCATTCCCGCAGGCGCCTACACGAACGTCTTCGCCTCGAACGAGCAGATCGCCGAGATCATCGCCGACAAGCGCGTCCGCGGCGTCTCGCTCACGGGTTCCGAGCGCGCCGGCACCGCCGTCGCGGAGGTCGCCGGCCGCAACCTCAAGAAGGTCGTGCTCGAGCTCGGCGGCTCGGATCCGTTCATCCTGCTGTCGACCGACGACCTCGACGCCGTCGTCGAAGCCGCCTTCGCCGCGCGCTTCGACAACAACGGGCAGTCGTGCAATGCGGCCAAGCGGTTCCTCGTCGTCGACGAGCTCTACGACGAGTTCGCGGACCGGCTCACCGCGAAGATGGCGGCGGTGACAGTCGGCGACCCGAAGGACGAGGACACCGAGCTCGGGCCGCTGTCCAGCGAGCTCGCCGCCGTGCGGATCGACGACCAGGTGCAGCGGGCGCTCGCGGCCGGGGCGACGGCGAGGCTCGCGCCGAAGCCGCGCGAGGGCGCGAAGTTCTCGCCCGTCGTGCTCGAGGGCATCGCGCCGGAGAATCCCGCCTACCGCGAGGAGTTCTTCGGCCCGGTCGCCTCGCTCTATCGGGTCTCGGGCGAGGAGGAGGCGATCGAGATCGCGAACGCGACCGACTTCGGCCTCGGCTCCTACGTGTGGACGACCGACCCCGAGCAGGCGCTGCGGATCGCGGACCGTCTCGAGACCGGCATGGTCTACATCAACACGGTCCTCGCCGACTCGCCCGAGCTGCCCTTCGGCGGCACGAAGCGCTCCGGCACCGGTCGCGAGATGGGCGCCGTCGGCATCGAGGAGTTCATCAACAAGAAGCTCGTCTACATCGCCTGAGCCGGGGCGGCGTTCAGTCGGGGCGCGCCATCGTCAGGATCGACTCGACGACGGCGTACTCGTCGCGGTAGCCGGCGCGGGCGACCGGCCGCAGCGCCGCGGTGTCGACACGCCCGTCCGGCAGGATGCAGCGCTCGTCGAGGTGCACCCCGACGACCTGACCGAGCACGAGCCGGCGGTCGAGCTCGCGTCCGGCGGCGTCCCGCAGCGGCAGGGTCTGCGTCACCCGGCACTCGAACGCGGCCGCGGCGGCGGCGACCCGCGGCGGGGCGACGAGCACCGAGGGGGTCGGCTCGACCCCGGCGAGCCCGAACTCGGACACGTCCGGCGCCACCGTGCGGGATGACTCGCTCATCGCGTTCCGCAGCTCGTCCGTCACGAGGTTCCAGACGAACTCGCCGCGGGCGATCGCGTTCGCCGCGCTGTCCTTCACGCCCTGGCTCGCGAACATGAGGATCGGCGGCGAGGAGGAGACGATGTTCGAGAAGCTGTAGGGCGCGAGGTTCGCGACGTCGTCGGCGCCGAGGGTCGAGATCCAGCCGATCGGTCGCGGCGCCACGAGCGCGGTGAACGGATCGTGGGGCAGTCGGGCGCAGTCGCGCGCCTGCGGCTCGTAGAAGAGCATGCCTGCCTCTCAAAGGGACTCGCGAACGGTGGACGGCGGGTGCGGCCGGCCCCAAGTCTCGTGCATCGCGGGAGGCCCCGCACCGCCGAGTAAACTTTCCGGGTGACGGAGATCGTCAGTCGGCGTCGGAGCCGCGTGTTCGCGCTCTCCGGCGCGCCCGAGCAGGTGCTCGAGCTCGAGTGGGGCGCGGGCTCCGATGTAGGGCTGCGCCGCGCGGCGAACGAGGACAGCGTCGTCGCGATGCCGGGCGTGTTCGCGGTCGCCGATGGGCTCGGCGGCCACAGCGCGGGCGACGTCGCGAGCGCCGCGGCGGTCTCGAGCCTCGCGAGCAAGGCGAAGTCGCGCGCCCGGCGGGGCGCCATCCTCGGGGTCGACGACGTCGTCGAGGCGCTCACTGCGGCGAGCGGCGAGATCGTGCGGGCGACCCGCGGCGCGCTGCACGGCAGCGGCACGACCGTGACGGGCATCGCCGTCGTCGAGCACGCGGGGGTGCCCGCGCTGCAGGTCTTCAACCTCGGCGACTCGCGCGTCTACGCGTTCCGCGACCACGAGCTCGTGCAGCTGACGATCGACCACTCGTACGTGCAGGAGCTCGTCGACTCGGGTCAGATCACGCCCGAGCAGGCGGAGGTCCACCCCGATGCGAACATCATCACGCGCGCGCTCGGCTTCGGCGACATGCCGGAGGTCGACCGATGGCTGCTCCATCCTGTCGCGGGCACGCGCTTCCTGATCTGCTCGGACGGCCTGACGCGCGAGCTCACCGACTCGACGATCGGCGTGCTGCTCGGCGTGGGCGTCGGTCCCGACGACACCGTCGCCTCGCTCATCCGGGCGGCGGTCGCGGCCGGCGGCCGGGACAACGTGACCGTCGCGGTCGTCGACGTCGTCGTCGCGCCCGACGTGGCGGGTGCGGGCGAGGCGCCGACCCGGGTGCGCGCGGACGCCGGCGAGGAGTGACGAGCGCCTCGTGAACTGCTTCTACTGCGGCGCGGCGCTCACCCCGGACACCTTCTTCTGCCCCGAATGCGGGCGCAGGGTCGCCTCGTCGCCGCAGCCCCGCGCGGAGCGGGTCGAGGCGCCCGCGGAATCGGTCGACGAGACCGCGAGCCTGCGACTCACGCAGCCGGCCTCCAGGCCGTTCCGCCTCGTCTCGACGACGGGCCAGCGCTTCGAGGTGACGGGTCGCAGCCTGCTCGGCCGCAACCCGAAGCCCTCGGCGGAGGTCGTCTACGAGGCGATCCTCGTCGTCGTCGACCCCGGCAAGACGATCTCGAAGTCGCATGCGGAGCTGCTCGTCGTCGCCGATGAACTGCTCGTCGTCGACCTCCAGTCGGGCAACGGCACCGTCGTGCAGACCCCCGGCGAGGCGCCCGTGCGCTGCGAGCCGGGGATGCCGCAGCCGGTCCGGCGCGGGAGCCGGCTGCTGCTGGGCCGGCAGGCGATCGACGTCGAGTAGGCGACGGCCCCTCACAGGGTGAACGGACTCGCGTTCTGTCCACTGATCGGGCTGCGACGCGGGCACGGCGCGGCAGAACGCGATTGCATGGCTGCGTGAATCTCCTCGCCATCGCCCGCCACGGCATCGGCATCGCCGGCGTCCCGCCCCTCGGCGTCGCCATCGCGAGAGGGCTCGCGATCGACCTCGTGCGCGCCGCCGACCCGGCGCGGCTCGTCGTCCAAGCGGCGGGGGACGACGCCGAGGCGAGGTGGCTGACGCGGATCCGCGGCAGGCTGCTGCGGGCGCCGCTGCCGCAGGGCATCGCGTTCGCGCTCCGCGTCGGCAACGGGGACGCCGTCGTGGGGAGCCTGCTCGTCGCCGAGCGGGAGGACGAGCTCGGGGACCGTCCGGGTGCGGTGCTGCGGATCGGGGTCGAGGTGGTCGAGCTCGACCGGCGGGACGGGACGACGCCGCTCGTCGTCGAGCCGCGGTACGTCGGGGTCGACCAGGCGGCCCTTCGACTCGCTCCGCTCGCTCAGGGGCCCGCAACCACCGCGGCTGCCTGAGCGAGCGCGACCGCCGCGGGTCCCTGAGCGAGGGCGACCACTGCGGTTCCCTGAGCGAGCGGAGCGAGTCGAAGGGTCGCGATCAGGCGAGGGCAGCGAGTCGAAGGGCGCCGGTCAGGCGAGGGCCTCGGCGAGCGACGTCGCGGGCATGCCGTGCGCCGCCGCGACCGCGTCGTTCGTGAGGAGGCCGGCGTGCGTGTTGAGGCCGTGCGCGAGCGCCGGGTCGTCGCGCAGCGCCATCCGCCAGCCCTTCGCGGCGAGCGTGCGCGCGTACGGCAGCGTCGCGTTCGTCAGCGCGTGGGTCGAGGTCACCGGGACCGCCCCCGGCATGTTCGCGACGCAGTAGAACAGCGAGCCGTGCACGCGGAACGTCGGATCGCTGTGCGTCGTCGGGTGGCTGTCCTCGAAGCAGCCGCCCTGGTCGATCGCGATGTCGACGAGGACGGAGCCCGGCTTCATCCCCGCGACCATCGGGTTCGTCACGAGCTTCGGCGCCTTCGCCCCGGGGATGAGGACCGAGCCGATGACGAGGTCGGCGCTCGCGAGCGCCAGCTCGATCTCGTAGGCGTTCGAGGCGATCGTCGTCACGCTGCGGCCCCACACGTCGTCGATCTCGCGCAGCCGGAAGAGGTTCGTGTCGAGCACCGTGACCGCGGCGCCGAGGCCGACCGCGACGTTCATCGCGTTCGTCCCCGCGACGCCCGCGCCGATGATGACGATCTCCGCCGGATGCGTCCCCGGGACGCCGGGGACGAGCAGGCCCGGGCCGCCGCCCGGCTTGAGCATCGCGTTCGCCCCGACGATGGGCGCGAGCCGCCCCGCGACCTCGCTCATCGGCGCGAGCAGCGGCAGCACCCCGCCCGGCAGCTGCACCGTCTCGTACGCGATCGCGGTGACGCGGGCGTCGAGCAGGGCCCTGGTCAGCGCCGGCTCCGCCGCGAGGTGCAGGTAGGTGAAGAGCACGAGGCCGTCGCGGAAGCGCTCGTACTCCGACTCGATCGGCTCCTTGACCTTGAGGACGAGCTCGTTGTCCCACGCGGCCGCGGCGCTCGGCACGATCCGCGCACCCGCCGCCTCGTATGCCGAGTCGGGGATGTTGGAGCCGAGACCAGCGCCCGTCTCGATCCGCACGGCGTGCCCGTCGCGGACCAGCGCGTGCGCGCCGCCGGGGGTCAGGGCGACCCGGAACTCGTTGTCCTTGATCTCCCTGGGGACCCCGATGAGCATGCGATCAGCGTACTCAGGGGGGTAGGGCGCACCGCTAGAGCCGATTTCCGCATGGTGTGAAAATCGTGTTACGGATGCGCGCCGAACCGATTTGGGGGTCGTCGCGGGCCCCCCGCCTGTGCAACGATGCATCACGCCGAATACGAGGGCGACACCCGGCCGAGCGGCGTCACGACGATATTCAAGGGAACGATAACGATGGTCCGTCCGCTGCCAGAAGACCCGATGCTCCGCGAGCTCGTCATCCGCGCTCGCTCGTTCCAGTTCAACCGTCGCAGATTCCTGCAGGCCTCCGGCGTCGCCGCCGCGAGCGTCGGCGCCCTCGGTCTTGCCGCCTGCGCGCCGAGCGACCGGCTCGTCTGGGCGAACTGGGATGGCTACATGGACGAGGACGAGGCGGGCAACTACCCGACCCTCCAGCAGTTCACCGCCGACACCGGCATCCAGGTCGAGTACCGCGTCGACATCGACGACAACGACACGTTCTTCGCCGCGATCGACGACCAGCTCGCGCTCGGCCAGTTCACCGGCTACGACGTCGCCTGCCTCACCGACTGGAAGGTCGGCGAGATGCTCCAGCAGGGCTACGGCCTAGAGCTCGACGAGTCCCTCATCCCGAACAAGAAGAACCTCACCCCCACCCTGCTCGACATCGACTTCGATCCGGGCCGCAAGTTCACGCTGCCGTGGCAGAGCGGCTACGCGGGTCTCGTCTACGACGAGCAGGCCGTCCCCGGCGGCATCTCCAACGTCGAGGAGCTGTGGGACCCGGCGTTCAAGGGCAAGGTCGTCGTCCTCTCCGAGATGCGCGACACCCTCGGCGTCATCATGCTCAGCCAGGGCGTGGACATCTCCGGCAACTGGGGCTCCGACGACTTCTACGCCGCCCTCGACGTCGTCCAGAAGGAGATCGGCAGCGGCCAGATCGGAGCCGTCAAGGGCAACTCGTACACCGACGATCTGCTCAACGGCGACGCGGTCGTCGGCATCGTCTGGTCGGGCGACGTCACGAGCATCCTCAACTACGAGCTCGAGGCGGCCGGCGAGGACCCGCGCTTCAAGTTCGTCATCCCCGATACGGGCGGGACGCTCTGGTCCGACAACTTCATCGCCCTCAAGGGCTCGACGAAGCTCGACGAGACCTGCAAGCTCATCAACCACTACTACGACCCGGAGATCGCGGCCGAGCTGTCCGCGTGGGTGACCTACATCTCGCCCGTCGTCGGAGCGAAGGAGGCGATGGAGGCCATCGCCCCCGAGCTCGTCGACGACCCGCTCATTTTCCCCACGCCGGAGGACCTCGAGCGGGTCCAGATGTTCCGCACGCTCAGCCCGACCGAGTCGAAGGAGTTCTCGGAGGCCTGGGTCGGCGTCAACGTGGGCGCCTGATGGCGGCACCCGGCGCCTTCGCAGAGGCAGGCGCGGACCTCGAGCTCATCGGGATCCACAAGCGCTTCCCCGGCTTCACCGCGATCGAGTCCCTCGATCTCACGATCCCGGCCGGATCGTTCTTCGCCCTGCTCGGGCCGTCGGGCTGCGGCAAGACGACGACCCTGCGACTCGTCGCGGGACTCGAGCAGCCCACGAGCGGCCGCATCCTCATCGGCGGCGAGGACGTCACCGACGTCAAGCCGTACCGTCGGCCCGTCAACACGGTCTTCCAGTCGTACGCGCTCTTCCCGCACATGACGGTCCTCGAGAACGTCGCGTTCGGGCTCAAGCGCCGGCGGATCGCCGACGCCGTCGCGAAGGCGCACGAGGCGCTCGAGCTCGTCGAGCTCGATCACCTCGCGCAGCGCAAGCCCGCGCAGCTGTCCGGCGGGCAGCAGCAGCGCGTCGCGCTCGCGCGCGCGGTCGTCAACCGGCCGGCGCTGCTGCTCCTCGACGAGCCGCTCGGCGCCCTCGACCTCAAGCTGCGCCGCCAGATGCAGCTCGAGTTGAAGTCCATCCAGGGCGAGGTCGGGCTCACCTTCCTGCACGTCACCCACGACCAGGAGGAGGCCATGACGATGGCCGACACGGTCGCCGTCATGAACAAGGGCGAGATCGAGCAGATGGGCTCGCCCGAGGAGCTCTACGAGCTGCCGCGGACCGCGTTCGTCGCGAACTTCCTCGGGCAGTCGAACCTCTTCACGGGTGCCGTCACGAGCGACACGGGCGACGTCATCGTCGTCGAGGTCGCAGGCGTCAAGGTCGCGGTGCCGAAGGGCAGGGCGCAGCGGCACACGGGCGAGATCACGATCGGCGTGAGGCCGGAGAAGCTCGTCCTCCACTCGGCCGCGGCCGCGCCGCAGGCCGGGGTGAACGTCCTCGGACCCGGGCGGGTCGTCGACGTCTCCTTCTCCGGCGTCAGCACGCAGTACACGGTCGCGATCCCCGGCATCGGCGACATCGTCGTCTTCGCGCAGAACATGGCGTTCGGACCCGTCGCCCAGGTGGGGACCGAAGTGTGGGTCGCCTGGCAGGTCGAGCACGGCTTCGGGCTCGCCGACGAGCCGCCGGGCCAGGAGCGCTTCATCGACGACACGTCGACCGGGTCGCTCGCCCAGCAGACGAGGCAAGAGCTGCTCGAAGAGCTCGGGGAGGGCTGATGGCATTCGCGGCGTTCGGCGGGGGAGGCGCCGCCGCGGTCGCCGAGCCCGCCCAGCTCAAGAAGAGCTGGGTCGCGATCGGACTGCTCGCGCCCGGCCTCGCCTACCTCGCCCTGTTCTTCCTCGCGCCGCTCGTCTCCCTGCTGCTGACGAGCCTCCAGGTCGCGCCGGAAGGCGCCGGAAAGGGGGAGTACGTCCAGGCGTTCAACTGGGAGAACTACGTCGTCGCGATCCAGTCGTACTGGCCGCACATCGTCCGCTCCTTCAGCTACGCGCTCATCGCGACGATCGCCGCCCTCCTCATCGGCTACCCGATCGCCTACTTCATCGGCGTCACGGCCCGGAAGTGGCCGATGATCCAAGCGCTCACCCTCACGCTCGTCATCGCGCCGTTCTTCATCTCCTTCCTGCTGCGCACGCTCGCGTGGAAGCAGATCCTCGGCGACAACAGCTGGATCGCGCAGACCCTGCACGGCATGGGCTGGCTGCCGCCCGACCAGAACATCGTCGGCACGCCGTTCTCCGTCATCTTCGGCCTGACCTACAACTTCCTCCCCTTCATGGTGCTGCCCATCTACATCTCGCTCGAGCGCCTCGATCGCCGCTACCTCGAGGCCGGCAACGACCTCTACGCGTCGCCGTCGACGACGTTCTGGAAGGTCACGCTGCCGCTGTCGCTGCCCGGCGTCGTCTCGGGGACGCTGCTGACCTTCATCCCCGCCGCGGGCGACTACATCAACGCGTCGCAGATCTATCTCGGCAGTCCCCAGACTGCGATGGTTGGCAACGTCATCGACCGCACCTTCCTGGAGAGCCAGCAGTATCCGATCGCGGCCGCACTGTCGGCGCTGCTCATGGGCATCGTCCTCATCATCGTCGCGATCTACGTCAAGCGCAGCGGGACGGAGGAGCTGCTGTGAAGCTCTCGCTCGGCAAGTGGCTGCTGCCGCTCTACGTCATCCTCGCGCTCATCTTCCTGGTGACGCCGATCATCCACGTCATCATCTACAGCTTCAACGCCTCGCGCCGCAACAACTCGATCTGGAACGGCTGGACCCTCGACAACTGGCTGAACGTCTGCGACGCGCAGGGCATCTGCGAGGCCTTCGGCCTGAGCGTCGCGATCGGCATCGTCGCCACGATCATCGCGACGGTGCTCGGGACGCTGCTGGCGATCGCGCTCGGACGCTACCGGTTCCGTGGGCGCAGTTCCACGAGCCTGCTGCTCTTCCTGCCGATGGCGACGCCCGAGGTCGTCCTCGGCGCGGGCCTCGCGGCCCAGTTCCTCGCGGTGGGCGTGCCGAAGGGATTCTGGACGATCGTCATCGTCCACGCGCTGTTCTGCCTCTCCTTCGTCGTCGTGACGGTCAAGGCGCGCGTCGCCTCGCTCGACCCCGCACTCGAGGAGGCGGGGCGCGACCTCTACGGGTCGGCGCGGCAGGTGTTCTGGCGGATCACGCTGCCGCTGCTGCTGCCCGGCATCATCGCGGCCGCGCTGCTGTCCTTCGCGCTGAGCTTCGACGACTTCATCATCACGAAGTTCAACGCCGGCCAGGTCACGACGTTCCCGCTGTGGATCTACACGAAGAAGACCCCGCCGGCGGAGGCGAACGTCATCGCGTCGGCGATCTTCATCCTCGCGATCGTCGCGGTCGTGGTCGCGCAGCTCGCCGCCGCCGCGCGGCGCAAACGGCTCGGCATCACCCGGTAGGCGCCCGTGTACGCGGATCGGGAGCGGCTCGCGGCGCTCACCGCGGCGGAGGCCCGGGTCTTCGCGGCAGCCCGTCCGCGCTCGCGCGCCGAGTGGGAGCGCGCCTCGCAGCACCTGCCGGGCGGCGTGCCGATGCTGTGGATGCGCAAATGGCCGGGCCCGTGGCCCGTCTACGTCGCCTCCGGGAGCGGCTCGCGATTCCGCTGCCTCGACGGCATCGACCACGTCGACCTCTGCCTCGGGGACACGGGCGCGATGAGCGGACACGCGCCGGCCGCCGCCGTCGCGGCGCTGACGGCGCAGCTGCAGCGGGGCTCGACCTTCATGCTGCCGACGGCCGCCGCCGCGCGGGCCGGCGAACTGCTCGCCGAGCGCTTCGGCCTGCCGGAGTGGCAGTTCACACTCTCGGCGACCGACGCGAACCGCACCCTCGTGCGCTACGCGCGTCAGGTCACCGGTCGTCGCAAGGTGCTCATCCACGACTTCAGCTACCACGGCACGGTCGACGAGACCTTCGCGACGCTCGATGGGGAGGGTCGGGTCGTCGCCCGTCGCGGCTCGATCGGCGCGCCCATCCCGGTCGCCGAGACGACCGCGGTCGTCCAGTTCAACGACGTCAACGCGCTCGAGCGGGAGCTCGCGACGGGCGAGATCGCCGCGATCCTCATCGAGCCGGCCATGACGAACATCGGGATCGTGCTGCCGGAGCCGGGCTACCTCGAGGCGGTGCGCGCGCTCGCGACGGCGCACGGCGCGATCCTCATCCACGACGAGACGCACACGCTCTCGGCCGGCCCCGGCGGCTACACCGCCGAGCACGGGCTCTCGCCCGACGCGATCGTGCTCGGCAAGACGATCGCCGGCGGCGTGCCGGCCGGCGCCTTCGGCATGTCGGCCGAGCTCGGCGATCGCGTTCGCCGCTCGATCCACCTGGAGGACATCGACGTCGGCGGCGTCGGCGGCACCCTCGCGGGCAACGCCCTCTCGCTCGCCGGCATCGTCGCCACCCTCGGCGAGGTGCTCGTGCCGGAGGCGTGGGGGCCGATGGTCGAGCGCGCGGTGCAGTGGAGCGAGGGCGTCGCGTCCGTCATCGCCGAGTCGGGCGCGCCCTGGCAGGTCACCCGGCTCGGCACGCGGGCCGAGTACTCCTTCCGCGAGACCGCGCCGCGCGACGGTGCAGAGGCCGCGGCGGCCGACGACTTCGAGCTGCAGCAGTACCTCCACCTGCACGCGCTCAACCGCGGCATCCTCATGACGCCCTTCCACAACATGGCGCTCATGAGCCCCGCGACGACCGCCGAGGACATCGAGCGTCACACGAGCCACTTCCGCGAGGCGGTCGCTTCGCTCTATCCGTAGCTGGAGGTAGCGTGGCGGCATGCCACGCGCCATCGCCTTCGCCGCCTACGGCGGCCCCGAGAACCTGCGGATCATCGACGTGCCGAGCCGCCCGCCCGGTCCCGACGAGGTCGTCATCGAGGTGCGCGCCTCGGGCCTCAACCCCGTCGACCTCAAGCTCGGCTCCGGCTATCGCGGTGCCGACCCGGAGCGGTTGCCGCTGCGCATCGGCTTCGAGGCCGCCGGCGTCGTGACCGCGGTCGGCGCGGGCGATCTCGCGGGCGCCGACGGCGCGCCGATCTCGGTCGGCGACGAGGTCGTCGCGTTCCGCGTGCCCGGCGCCCACGCGACCGAGCTCACGGTGCCCGCGAAGGACGTGCTGCGCAAGCCGCCCGCGCTGAGCTTCGAGCAGGTCGCCGGCGTGCTGCTCGTCGCGGCGACCGCCGAGGACGCGCTGCAGACCGTCGGCCTGCGCTCGGGGGAGACGGTCCTCGTGCACGGTGTCTCAGGGAGCGTCGGCCAGGCGATCGCGCAGCTCGCGCGGCTGCGCGGCGCCCGCGTCGTCGGCACGGCGGCGGAGCACCGCCACGCGGCGCTGCGCGAGCTCGGGGTCGAGCCGGTCGTCTACGGACCGGGGCTGCGCGAGCGCCTCGACGCGCTCGGGCAGTTCGAAGCGGCCGTCGACACCTTCGGCAGCGATGAGGCGGGGGAGACGTCCGTCGCGCTCGTCGCAGACCCCGCACGGATCGTGACGATCACCGGGACCCCCGCGATCCTCGCGGCGGGCGGTCAGGCGATCGGCGGCGGCAACCCCGCCTCCGATGCGCTTCGCGACGCAGCGCGACCCGAGCTCGTCCGGCTCGCGGGCGCCGGCCAGCTCGACATCCCGATCGTGGCGGCGTACCCGTTCGACGAGTTCGGTGCGGCCTTCGCGCTCCTCGCCGAGGGGCACGCGGGCGGGAAGGTCGTGCTCGTCCCGTAGGCGCGGCGCCCTTCGACTCGGGCTTCGCCCTCGCTCAGGGAGCCGAGGGGGTGGGCTTCGGCCTCGCTCAGGGAGCCGCGGGCCTCGGTCGGGCAGCGGCGGAGGAGGGCTTTGGTCTCGCTCGGGGAGCTGCGGGGGTGGGCTTTGCGCTCGCTCGGGGAGCCGCGGGGGTCTGCGGGTCCCTGAGCGACCGGAGGGAGTCGAAGGGCGCGTCAGGCGAGCGACTCGAGCGCCGCCTCGAGCACCGAGACGCCCTCGAGCAGCAGCTCGTCCGAGGTCGCGAGGTTCGGCAGGAAGCGCAGCACGTTCCCATCGGACCCCGCCGACAGCAGGATGACGCCATGCTGGACGGCGAACGCGATGATCGCGCCGACCGCGGCCGCGTCCGGTTCGCGGGTAGCCGGGTCGACGAGCTCGATCGCGAGCATCGCCCCGCGACCCCGGACGTCGCCGATGATCGGGAACTTCGCCTGGAGCCGGGTCAGCTCCGGCAGCAGCAGCCCGCCGATCGCCCGCGCCCGCTCGAGGAGCCCGCCCGACTCGATCCGCTCGTAGACGGCGACGGCCGCCGCGCACGCGACCGGGTTGCCGCCGAACGTGCCGCCCAGCCCGCCCGGACCCGGCGTGTCCATGATCTCAGCGCGGCCCGTGACCGCCGCGAGCGGGAGCCCGCCCGCGATGCCCTTCGCCGTCGTCACGAGATCCGGGACGACGCCCTCGTGATCGACCGCGTACCAGTAGCCCGTGCGCGCCATGCCCGACTGGATCTCGTCCGCGACGAAGACGACGCCGCGCTCACGCGCCCAATCCGCGATCGCCGGCAGATAGCCCTCGGCGGGGACGATGAAGCCGCCCTCGCCCTGCACCGGCTCGATGACGATGCACGCGAGATTCTCCGCGCCGACGACCTTCTCGAGGTGCGCGATCGTGCGCCGCGCCGCCTCCGGGCCGCTCAGCCCGTCGCGGAAGGGATACGAGCCCGGCGCGCGGAACACGTCGCCCGCGAACGGCCCGAAGCCCGCCGAATAGGGGTGCGCCTTGAACGTCATCGCCATCGTCAGGTTCGTGCGGCCGTGGTACGCGTGGTCGAGGACCGCGACCCCCGTGCGGCGCGTGTGCCTGCGCGCGATCTTCACGGCGTTCTCCACCGCCTCCGCGCCCGTCGTCACGATGACCGAGCGCTTCTCGAAATCGCCCGGCGTGTGCTGCGCGAGCAGCTCCGCGACCCGGACATACGACTCGTAGGGGACCGTGGGAAACATCGTGTGGGTGATCCGCCCGAACTCCTCGCGCGCCGCCGCGACGACCGCCTCGTCGGTGTGGCCGACCGTCACGACGCCGATCCCGGAGGTGAGATCGAGGAACCGGTTGCCGTCGACGTCCTCGATGATCCCGCCGTGCGCGCGCACCGCATAGACCGGTGCGCCGAGCGAGACGCCGCGCGCGACGACCGCCGCACGGCGCTCGTGGAGGGCGCGGGAGCGCGGTCCCGGGATCTCCGTGACGAGGCTCCGGCTCTGCTCCACCGGGCCGGCGCTGACAGTCGTGTCGCTCATGGCGATCAGCGTACGGTGGACCGATGGAGCACGACCACCACTATTCGGTCCGCGTCGAGTGGCAGGGCGACCGCGGGACCGGCACGAGCGGCTACCGCGACTACTCGCGCGCCCACCTCGTCACCGCGGAGGGCAACGCGCACCCCATCGAGGGCAGCAGCGACAAGCCCTTCCACGGCGACGCCGAGCGGTGGAACCCCGAGGAGCTCCTCCTCGCGGCGCTCAGCCAATGCCACATGCTCTCCTACCTGCACGTCGCGGTGAAGCGGGGCATCGTCGTGACCGCCTACGAGGACGACGCCGTCGGCACCATGCGCCAGGAGGGCGACGGCGGGCGGTTCACATCCGTCACGCTGCGGCCACGCGTCACGATCTCCGCGGGCGACCCGCAGGACGCCATCGACGCGCACGACGAGGCGGAGCGGCTCTGCTTCATCGCGAACTCGGTCGCCTTCCCGGTCCGCCACGAGCCGGTCGTCATATCGGGATAAATCCCGATGCCCGAGGGCTCCCGCGACCGATACCTTCAGAGCATGCACCGAATCGTGTTCTCATCGACCCTCGTCGCCGCCCTCGCCCTCACCCTCACCGGCTGCGCCGCCGCGGGAGGCGGATCCTCCGCCGCGGCCTGCGAGCCGGCCGCCGACGGACCGGAGACCGCGCTGCTCGCGGTCATCGGCGGCTTCGGCGACGAGATCATGGTGCAGAACATCTCGAGCGAGTACCTCAAGGTCACCTCGACGGAGCGCCACGTCAGCATCGAGGGTGACGCCGCCCCCGCCGCGCTCGCCGGTCAGACGGTCACGGCGCACTACACGATCTTCGACGGCGCGACCGGCGAGGAGATCATCACCTCGGTGCCGGGCACCGAGACCTTCGTGCTCGACGCCGCGCAGACCCCCGTCGGCGTCGTCAAGGCGCTGACGTGCGCGACGCCGAACACCCGGATCGTCGCCATCATCCCCGCCTCGGAGGGCTTCCAGGACCCGCCGACCGGCTTCCCCGCGGACGTGCCGCTGCTGCTCATCGCCGATGTGACCGCCGTCGGCTGAGCGGGAGCTCGGTACCGGCCGGGCCGAGCGGACCGGTCGTTTCGCGGGTACCGTCCAGCCGGCGCATAGCCGTGGCCGGTAGCGTCGCCGGGTGCCGAGAATCCTCCCGATCGCCCTGTCCACCGTCCTGACCGCGACGCTCGCCGCCGTGACGCTGACCGCCTGCAGCGCCGCGCCCGCCGCGGCCTGCACGCCGACCGCCTCGGGGGCCGCCTCCGACGCCGTGAGCGTGACGGGCGACCTCGGCGGGACCCTGACCATCGACGCGGCCTTCCCCCTCGAGGCGACCACGACCGAACGCAGCGTCCTCATCGAGGGCAGCGGCGAGCCGCTCGACGACGGGCTGACCGGCGACCTCTACTACGCGCTCTACAACGGCGCCACCGGCGAGCTCATCGAGGACTCGCACGACCTGAGCGACGAGCCGCTGCCATTCGTCTACGAGAGCGGCACCGCCGTCGCCGGCATGGAGTCGGCGCTGCGCTGCGCGACCGCCGGCTCGCGCATCGTCGCCGTCATCCCGCCCGCCGAGGGCTTCGGCGACGCGGGTGCGCCCGACGTCGGCCTCGAGGCCGGCCAGTCGATCCTGCTAGTCATGGACATCCTCTCCGTCGAGGCGACCCCCGAGGCGACGACGACGCCCGAGGCCGAGGTCGAGCTCCCGACGCCGACCGCGTGGACGAGCGACGTCCCCGTCGTGGACCTGAGCCCCGCGATCCCGACGATCACGCTGCCCGACACCGCCGCGCCGACCGACCTGCTGCTCGCGGTGCTTCAGGAGGGCGACGGCGAGGTCGTGCCCAACCCCTCGAACGTCACGGTCGACTACCTCGGCATGAACTGGGAGACCGGCGAGGTCTTCGACAGCAGCTACTCGCGCGGGTCCGCAGCGACGTTCTCGACGAGCGGCGTCATCGAGGGCTTCGCCGCCGCGATCGTCGGGCAGAAGGTCGGCTCGACCGTCCTCGTCTCGATCCCGCCGTCGCTCGGCTACCCGGGCACGGTCGACGAGTCCGACCCGACCTCGCCGACGGGCCGCACGCTCGTCTTCCTCGTCCACATCGTCTCGGCCGAGTAGTCGGCGGCGCGGCTGCGGGCGCTAGCGTGATGGCATGCGCCGCGTCCTGATCCTCGGGAGCACGGGCTCGGTCGGCACGCAGGCGCTCGACGTCGTCCGCGCGAACCCCGACCGGTTCCGCGTCGTCGGACTCGCGGCGGGACAGAACGCGAGCCTCCTCGCCGAGCAGGCGGCGGAGTTCTCGGTCTCCGAGACGGCGCTCGGCGCCGACGACGCGGTGCGGCTCGTCCGCGGCACCGAGGCGGACGTCGTGCTGAACGCGATCACGGGTGCGGTCGGCCTCGCGCCGACGCTCGCGGCCCTGGAGTCCGGCGCGTCGCTCGCGCTCGCGAACAAGGAGTCGCTCATCATCGGCGGCGGCCTCGTGACGGCGGCCGCGGCGCCCGGGCAGATCGTGCCGGTCGACTCGGAGCACAGCGCCATCGCGCAGGCGCTGCGCTCGGGCGCGCCGTCGGAGGTGCGCCGGCTCGTGCTGACGGCCTCGGGCGGGCCGTTCCGCGGGCGCAGCCGCGAGTCGCTCGCCGCGGTCACCCCCGCCGAGGCGCTCGCGCACCCGACCTGGGACATGGGCCGGGTCGTCACGACGAACTCGGCGACGCTCGTCAACAAGGGCCTCGAGGTGATCGAGGCGCATCTGCTCTTCGGCGTGCCCTACGACCGGATCGACGTCGTCGTGCACCCGCAGTCGATCGTGCACTCGATGGTCGAGTTCGTCGACGGCTCGACGATCGCCCAGGCCTCGCCGCCCGACATGCGGCTGCCGATCTCGCTCGGCCTCGCCTGGCCGGACCGGGTGCCCGGCGTCGGCGCGCCGCTCGACTGGACGCGGGCCGCCCAGTGGACGTTCGAGCCCGTCGACGACATGGCGTTCCCCGCCCTCGCGCTCGCCAAGCGGGTCGGGAAGGCGGGCGGCACGCGCCCTGCCGTGTTCAATGCGGCGAACGAGATCGCGGTCGACGCCTTCCACGAGGGCCGCATCGCGTTCCTCGACATCGTCGAGCTGATCGAGCGGGTCGTGGACGCGCACGAGCCGGAGGCGGGGGCGCCGACGCTCGACTCGGTCCTCGCCGCCGACGCGTGGGCGCGGCATGAGGCCCTGCGGCGCCTCCCGCGCTGACGCGCCCGGGCTGACTTTGCGGGGGCGGGCTGAGGAATCGGCCCCGAAAACTCAGCCCGTGGCAGATTTCTCAGCCTGGAGTGGCCCCGGCGGATTCCTGGGCCCGGAGTGCCCGCCGCGAGCTACTGCTGCAGGAGCCGCGCGTAGCCTTCCGGGTCGGTCACGCCCTCCGTCACGACGAAGAGGACCGTGCTCGAGGGGCCGATGCCGAGCTCGTCGAGGCGGCCCGCGCGGGCGACGGCGAGGACGCCCGCGACGCCGGCCATCCCCGACTCGCCCGCCTCGATCCCCTCCGCGGCGAGCGCGCGGGCGGCTGCCGGCAGCGCCTCGTCGCCGATCGAGACGTAGGCGCCGACGAGCCGATCGAGGATCGGCCAGGCGAGCGGTGACGGCAGCCCGCAGTCCAGGCCCGCCATCGCCGAGTCGTGCGGGGGCGGCGCCTCGGTGATCCGCCCGGCCCGCGCCGAGCGCAGCAGGCAGTCCGCCGCGGTCGGCTCCACCACGACGAACCGGGCGCCGCGGCCCGCGAAATGCCGCACCCCCGCGGCCGGGTAGGCGCCGACCCCGGCCTGCAGCACGACGTGCGTCGGAGCGGTCAGGCCAGCCGCCGCGATCTGCTCGTCGACCTCCGCGAACATCGTCGAGTAGCCGTCGATGACGTCCCGCGGCACGAGGCGGTAGCCCTCCCAGGAGGTGTCCGAGATGACGAGCCGGTCGCGCGAGGCGAGCTGCGCGGCCCGCGCGACCGCGTCGTCGTAGCTGCCGTCGACGACCTCGACCTCGGCGCCCTCGCCGGCGATCGCGTCGATACGGGCGGGCGCGGTCCCCGCGGGGACGAGGATCCGCGCGCCGACCCCGAAGAGCCGCGCGCTGCGCGCGACGGCGCGGCCGTGGTTCCCGTCGGTCGCGGTGATGAGCGCGAACTCGCGCTCCGGCTGCGCGGCGCGCAGGCGCGCGAGTGCGTCCCGGAGGGCGTAGAACGCGATGGGGACGGACGGGTCGTTGCCGAGCCACTCGCGGTGGATCGCCGTCGCCGCCGCCCACGAGGCGCCGAGGATCTTGAACGCGGGCAGACCGGCGCGCCACGACTCGTCCTTGACGAGCACGTGGGCGACGCCGAGGGCCGCCGCGAGGCCCGGCAGCTCCCGCAGGGCGGTCGGGGCGAAGCCGGGCAGGCCGCGATGGAAGCCGAGCGGCTGCGTCGAGTCGGGGCCGAAGCCGGTGCCCGCGAGCGGGTCGGCGAGGACCGCGGCCGGGATCTCGCGGGCGAGGATGTCGATCGCCATGCCGTCCATACTCCACCCGTCGACAGCGCGGGCACAGCCTTCTCACGACCGGCGGTCAGTGGTCGCCACTACGGTTGTCGCCGAGGAGGGCCGCCGTGGATCTGGGGACCGTGCTGCTGTACGTGCTCGGCATCGTGCTCGTCCTCATCGGCCTCGCGATCTCGATCGGGCTGCACGAGCTCGGCCACCTCTGGCCGGCGAAGCGCTTCGGCGTATATGTCTCGAAGTACATGATCGGCTTCGGCCCGACGATCTGGTCGCGCCGCCGAGGCGAAACCGAGTACGGCATCAAGGCGCTGCCACTCGGCGGCTACATCGCGATGTCGGGCATGTACCCGCCCGCGCATACGGGTGAGCGGATGCGGGACTCGACGACGAGCTTCTTCGACGCCGCCGTGCAGGAGGCGCCGCCGAGCGAGGACCCGAAGCGGGCGTTCTACCTGCTGCCGGTCTGGAAGCGGGTTGTCGTCATGTTCGGCGGGCCGTTCATGAACCTGCTCATCGCCGTCGTCTGCTACGCGATCGTGCTGTGCGGCTTCGGCATCCCGCAGGTCACGAACCTCGTCGGCTCCGTCTCGACCTGCATCATCCCGGCGGACGAGGACCGCACCGCGTGCGCGCCGGGCGACGACGCGGCGCCCGCCGTGGCTGCCGGCATCGAGCCGGGGGACCGCATCATCGCGATCGACGGCGTCCCGACGGACGAGTGGGTCGACGTCGCCGAGGCGATCCGCGTGCATCCCGACGAGACGATCGAGGTCCTCGTCGACCGCGGCGGCGAACAGGTCGCGCTGACCGCTCGGCCGCTGCTGTCGCAGAACTACGCGCTCGATGCGGACGGCGGGGTCGTGCTCGATGCGGACGGCCAGCCGCAGTTCGTCGACGTCGGCGTGCTCGGCGTCCGACCCGCGTATGAGAACGTCAGGCAGTCGCCGCTCGCGGTCCTGCCGGCGGTCGGGGACAACATCGCGGCCGTCGTCGGCGCGATCGTCACGCTCCCGGCGCGAGTGTGGGATCTCGGCGTCTCGATGTTCGGTGACGAGGAACGCGATCCGAACGGCCTCGTGGGCGTCGTCGGCATCGGCCGGCTCGCGGGGGAGATCACGAGCTACCAGGAGGCGAGCGTCGCCGACCGCGCCTCGTCGATCGTCGGCATCCTCGGCTCGCTCAACGTCGCGCTCTTCCTCTTCAACCTCATCCCGCTCATCCCGCTCGACGGCGGCCACATCTTCGGGGCGCTGTGGGAGGGGCTGCGGCGCTGGTTCGCCCGCATCCGGAACAAGCCGGACCCGGGGCCGATCGACATCCAGCGGCTCGCGCCGCTGACCATGGTCGTCACGGTCCTGCTCATCGGCCTCGGGGCATTCGTCATCCTCGCCGACATCATCAAGCCGATCAGCATCCTGTAGGCCGGCCCGCTGGCGTTCTGCGGTCGTCGAGACGACTCCCCGTGGCTCAGCCTTCTCCGAATCGGCGGCGCGTAGGCTTGAGCCGTGCCAGCCGTCAACCTCGGGCTGCCGAAGGCGCCCGAAACCCTCGCGCCGCGCCGCGTGTCCCGTCAGATCCGCGTCGGCAAGGTGCTCGTCGGCGGCGACGCACCCGTCTCCGTCCAGTCGATGACGACGACGAAGACGACCGACATCAACGGGACGCTCCAGCAGATCGCCCAGCTCACGGCGTCCGGCTGCGACATCGTCCGCGTCGCGGTGCCGTCGCAGGACGACGCCGACGTGCTGCACATCATCGCGAAGAAGTCGCAGATCCCGGTCATCGCCGACATCCACTTCCAGCCGAAGTACGTCTTCCAGGCGATCGACGCCGGCTGCGCGGCGGTGCGCGTCAACCCGGGCAACATCCGCAAGTTCGACGACCAGGTCGGCGCGATCGCGGCGGCGGCGAAGGCTGCGGGCACGAGCCTGCGCATCGGCGTCAACGCGGGCTCGCTCGAGCCGAGCCTGCTGCAGAAGTACGGCAAGGCGACGCCCGAGGCGCTCGTCGAGTCGGCGGTGTGGGAGGCGAGCCTCTTCGAGGAGCACGACTTCCACGACTTCAAGATCTCGGTCAAGCACAACGATCCCGTGGTCATGGTCAAGGCCTACCGGCTGCTCGCCGAGCGCGGCGACTGGCCGCTCCACCTCGGCGTGACCGAGGCGGGGCCGGCGTTCCAGGGCACGATCAAGTCGGCGACGGCGTTCGGCATCCTGCTCGGCGAGGGGATCGGCGACACGATCCGCGTCTCGCTGTCCGCGCCGCCCGTCGAGGAGGTCAAGGTCGGCCTGCAGATCCTGCAGTCGTTGAACCTCCGCGAGCGCAAGCTCGAGATCGTCTCGTGCCCGTCCTGCGGCCGCGCCCAGGTCGACGTCTACACGCTCGCGAACGACGTGACCGAGGGGCTCAAGGATGTCACGGTGCCGCTGCGGGTCGCCGTCATGGGCTGTGTCGTGAACGGCCCGGGGGAGGCGCGCGAGGCGGACCTCGGCGTCGCCTCGGGCAACGGCAAGGGGCAGATCTTCGTCAAGGGCGAGGTCATCAAGACGGTGCCGGAGGACGAGATCGTCGCGACGCTCATCGCGGAGGCGCAGCGCATCGCCGCCGAGGCGCCCGCGGACGCTCCCACGGGCACCCCCACCGTCCTCACCGTCTGACCTTCCCCTCCCCCTTTTTCAGGAGTGCGGGCGGGTTCGCGTGCAATACGCACGCCGATCCGCCCGCACTCCTGAAAAACGGGTGTTGACGTATGGGTTATAACGATATATCGTTGAGATGTCGCAGAAGTTCTGCGAACACAGACCCGAAGGCAGCATCATGACATTCGACCAGCACGATCACCACGATCACAAGGGCCGGGGCAAGTCCGGCCGCAACCACCGCATCGGCGAGGCCACGAGGGCCCGCCGCCTCGAGTTCGGACCGGGCTTCGGCCCCGGATTCGGACCGTTCCCGCCCGGATTCGGACCCCAGGGCCACCGCGGCCACCTCGGCGGCCCCCGCCGCCGGTCCAAGGGCGACGTCCGCGCCGCCATCCTCGCGCTGCTCGGCGCCGAGGGCACCGAGAGCCTCAACGGCTACGCGATCATGAAGACGATCGCCGAGCGCACCGAGGGCGCCTGGTCGCCGAGCCCCGGCTCGATCTACCCGACGCTCCAGCAGCTCGTCGACGAGGGCCTCATCGCCCCCGCGGGCGAGGGGCGCAAGACCGAGTACGCGCTGACCGACGCCGGACGCGCGCACGTCGAGGAGCACGCCGAGCAGCTCGCCGGCTGGGCCGAGGCGCAGCGCCCGACCGACGAGAGCCGCGCGCTGTGGGAGAGCGCCGGCAAGCTCATGGGCGTCGTCGGCCAGTTCCGACACGCCGCGACCGACGCGCAGCGCGCCGTCGCCGCCGAGCGCCTCGACGAGGCGCGCAAGGCGCTCTACCTCATCCTCGCCGAGTAGCCCCCGCGCGAACAGGGGACCCGGCCGCGCGCCGGGTCCTTCGCGTCTGCCAGCATGGACCGGTGATCGCGCGATGAACGCCATGTCGAGGCCGATCACCGCCGGCATCGTGACCGCCCTCGTGGGCTTCACGAGCGCGTTCGCCGTCGTCCTCGCGGGCCTCTCCGACGTCGGCGCGACGCCCGCGCAGGCGTCGAGCGGCCTGCTCGCGGTCAGCGTCACGATGGGCGTCGCGAGCATCATCCTCGGGGTCTGGACGCGCAAGCCCATCACGGTCGCCTGGTCGACGCCGGGCGCCGCCCTGCTCGCCGCGACCGGCCCGGTCGAGGGCGGCTGGCCCGCCGCCGTCGGCGCGTTCCTCGTCACCGGCGTGCTCATCATCCTGACCGGGCTCATCACTCCGCTCGGGCGCCTCATCGCCGCGATCCCGCGCTCGATCGCCCAGGCGATGCTCGCCGGCGTGCTGCTGCCGCTGTGCCTCGGGCCCGTCGTCGGCGCCGTCGAGAACCCCTGGGCGGTCCTGCCGATCATCGCCGTCTGGCTCGTCGCGCTGCGCTTCCTGTCCCGCTGGGCCGTGCCGCTCGCGTTCGTCGCCGCGGTCGTCGTCATCGTGATCCACCTGGGGATGACGCAGAACGCGATCGACGCGGCCGCGTTCGTCCCCGTCGTCGAGCTGACGATGCCGACGTGGAGCCTCGGCGCGGTCCTCGGCATCGCGCTGCCGCTCTACCTCGTGACGATGGCCTCGCAGAACGTCGCCGGCGTCGCCGTCATGCGCGGCCTCGGCTACGAGGTGCCGTGGCGCGCCTCGATGGTCGTCACCGGCATCGGCACGCTCATCGGGGCGCCCGCGGGCGGCCACGCGATCAACCTCGCGGCGATCAGCGCCGCGCTCGCGGCCGGCCCGGAGGCGGGCGAGGACCGCTCGAAGCGGTGGGTCGCGAGCGTCGTCTCGGGCATCGGCGTCATCGTCCTCGGGATCGCGTCGGCCGCGTTCATCGCGATCGTGCTGCTCGCGCCCGCCGGGGTCGTCGCCGCGGTCGCGGGACTCGCGCTCATCGCGACGCTCGGCTCGTCGATCTCGCAGGCGGTCGAGGAGCCCGCCGAGCGGATCCCCGCGATCGCGACGTTCCTCGTCGCGGCGTCCGGCGTCGCGGTCGGCGGGATCAGCGCCGCCTTCTGGGCGCTCGTCGTCGGCGTCGTCGTGCGGACCGTCCTCATCGCGTTCTCCCGCCGCTGACTACGATTGACGGGTGCTCACGCGTCTGTCCCAGCTGTTCGTCCGCACCCTCCGCGAGGATCCCGCGGACGCCGAGGTCGACAGCCACCGCCTCCTCGTCCGCGCCGGCTACATCCGCCGGCAGGCTCCCGGTGTCTTCGCCTGGCTGCCGCTCGGGCTGCGGGTGCGGGCGCGCGTCGAGCGCGTCGTGCGCGAGGAGATGGCCGCGGCGGGCGCGCAGGAGGTGCTCTTCCCCGCGCTGCTGCCGCGCGAGCCCTACGAGGCGACGAACCGTTGGACGGAGTACGGCGACGGCATCTTCCGCCTCAAGGACCGCAAGGACGCCGACTACCTGCTCGCGCCGACGCACGAGGAGGTCTTCACGCTGCTCGTGAAGGACCTGTACTCGAGCTACAAGGATCTGCCGCTGACGATCTTCCAGATCCAGGACAAGTACCGCGACGAGGCGCGCCCCCGCGCCGGCCTCCTGCGCGGCCGCGAGTTCTCGATGAAGGACGCGTACTCCTTCGACGTCGACGACGAGGGCCTGGCGCGCAGCTACCAGGCGCAGCGCGACGCCTACGAGCGCATCTTCCAGCGCCTCGGCCTCGACTACGTCATCGTGCAGGCGACGTCGGGTGCGATGGGCGGCTCGCGCTCGGAGGAGTTCCTGCTGCCGACGGAGGTCGGCGAGGACACGTTCGTGCGCTCGCAGGGCGGGCTCGCGGCGAACGTCGAGGCGTTCCGCGCGCTCGTCCCCGCGCCGCGGCCGATCGAGGGCCTGCCCGCGGCCGTCGTCCACGACACCCCGGGCACGCCGACGATCCAGACGCTCGTCGATCTCGCGAACGCCGAGCACCCGCGCGAGGACGGGCGCGAGTGGACGGCCGCGGACACGCTGAAGAACGTCGTGCTCGCGATCGTCTCGCCGACGGGCGAGCGCGAGCTCGTCATGGTGGGCCTGCCCGGCGACCGCGAGGTCGACCTGAAGCGCGCCGAGGCGGCGTTCTCCCCGAACGACGTGGAGGCGGCGACCGAGGCGGACTTCGCCGCGAACCCCGGCCTCGTCAAGGGCTACATCGGGCCGGGCAGCGCGGCCGGCATCCGCTACCTCCTCGACCCGCAGGTCGTCGACGGCACCGAGTGGGTCACGGGTGCGAACGAAGACGGCCGCCACGTCTTCCACCTCGTCGCGGGCCGCGACTTCACGGCCGACGGCACGGTCGAGATCGGGGAGGTCCGCGCGGGCGACCTCGCCGTCGACGGCACGCCCGTAGAGATCGCGCGCGGCATGGAGATCGGCCACGTCTTCCAGCTCGGCCGCAAGTACGCCGAGGCGCTCGGGCTCAAGGTGCTCGACCAGGGCGGCAAGCTCGTCACGGTCACGATGGGCTCCTACGGCATCGGCGTGACCCGCATCCTCGCCGCGATCGCGGAGACGACGCACGACGAGAAGGGGCTGCTCTGGCCGCGCGCGATCGCGCCGTTCGACGTCCAGGTCGTCGTCGCCGGCAACGCGCCCGAGATCGTCGAGGCGGGCGACGCGCTCGCGGCCGAGCTCGACCGGGCCGGCCTCGAGGTGCTGCTCGACGACCGCGGCGAGCGCCCCGGCGTCAAGTTCGGCGACGCGGAGCTCATCGGCGTCCCGACGATCGTCATCGTCGGCAAGGGCGTCGCGGACGGCGTCGTGGAGGTGTGGGACCGCCGCTCGGGGGAGCGAGCGCAGGTCGCGCTCGCCGACGCGGCTGGGACCGTCACCGACGCCGTGCGCGCCTGAGCATCGCGTTCATTCGTCCCAGACCGGCTGCAGCAGGTCGCCGAACTCGGCGCGGATCCGCTCGCGGATCGCGGCGAGCTCCGGGTAGCGGTCGAAGAACGCCATCTTCGCCGCGACGGTGCTGAGCGACGGGTCGGGCACGGGCTCGATGACGTACGCCATGAAGGACTCGGCGATGTCCTCGGAGGCGCCGTTCGCCGCGTAGCCCGTCACGAAGTCCTCCTCGTGGGCGTCGTAGAAGGCGGCGACGGCCTCGGCGTCGTCGTTCTCGGCGGCGGGCGCCTCGTCCCCGTAGCCGGACCAGAACTCCCGCCAGAACGCCATGAGGTAGGCGTCGTCGTACCAGCACTCCTGGGACGGCTGCTCGAGGACGCAGTCGGGGGTCGCGGGCATCTGCGTCAGGTCGAGCGTGATGAGGTGCGCGTACTCGTGAATGAGCGTCGTGAGCAGATAGGACATGTCCCGCGCGCCGTCGAGGTTGACCGAAAGGTGCCAGTACTCGGGCGCGTACGTGTCCTGGGTGACCCAGGCGAGCAGCTCGGTCCGGTCCGAGTCGCCGACACCGTAGGTGAGGATGACCTCGGAGGTGAACGCGGGCGTCGCGACGCGGGTGAACGCCTCCCAGACGTCGGCGGCGAGACCGACGGCCTGCGGCTGGAGCGATCCGTCGGTGAGCACGTCGTAGATCTGCATCGTGCCGAGGTCGGGGTCCTCGATGGTCGTCGGCTCGCTGGTCGCCGGCCCGAGCGCTGCGGTGAGCCCGAGCCGGTCGCGGTTGGCGACCACGGCGACGACGACGATCGCGACGGAGAGTGCGAGGGTCGCGATGACCGCGACCGCGATGATCCAGGCGCGGCGCACGCAGTCACCCTACTGCCGGCCGCACGCGTCAGCCGCGATGCGCGTTCGGGGTCGGCAGCTCGGGCTCGGGCAGCTCCGGACCGAACCAGTCGCGGATGTGCGCGCGGATCGCGACGTAGCCCGGCTCGTCCCAGAAGAACAGGATCTTCTGCGCCCACGGGCCCGACTCGGGGCTCGGCCGGTCGCGGACGACGAACTCGGTGAACGACTCCGCGAGGTCCTCCACGACGTTCGTCGCGGCGTAGACGGACACGAAGGAGCCCGTGTGGTCGAAGTACAGGTGCCAGCTCGCGGGCGACGCGTCCGAGTCGGGGCTCGGCGCTTCCTCGCCGTAGGGGCGCCAGAACCGCTCCTGGAAGCGCTCGAGGGTCGACCCTGCCAGCAGGCAGCCATCTTGCAGGCGGGTCGTGCGGCATCTGGTGGCGGAGCGGTCGAGCTGGTCGTCGTCGAGCGTCAGCAGGTGCGCGTACTCGTGCACGAGGGTCCGGAGGTAGTCGGGGCGCTCCAGGTCGGAGGCGATGTTGACGGTGAGGCTCCAGCGCGCGGGATCCGCCGCATCGCGTTCGACCGCCGCCATGGTCGGGTTGCCGGGAGCGCGCGCGATGCGCAGCTCGGACATGTTCTCGACCGTGAACGCGGGCGTGGTCATGCGCATGAACGCCGCCCAGATGTCGTTCGCCACCCCGTCGGGGACGGGGTTCAGCGTGCCGTCCTGGATCACGGGGAACACCTCGAGACGCCCCCAGAAGTCGCTGAAACCGGCGATCGGCACGCCGGGGCTCGACGCCCGCGTCACGGCCGCCTCGAACGCGGCGAGGTCCGCGGAGCCGCGCCGATCCGCGTTGTAGAGCGCGAGCCCCCCCACGACGGAGCCCACGAGGATCACCGCCGCCGACGTCTGGACGATTGCGCCACCAAGCCGACGCATGCCTCATGGTATTCCGCGGGCCCCGCGACGAGTATCTCCGGGGCCGCATCCGCTACCCTGGATGGCCAACGCAAGATCACCAACTGAAGAGGGACACGGCCATGGACATCGACATCCGCAATCTGCGCGACGTCGCGGTGGAGCGGGAGATCCCGCTCGAGGAGCTGGTCTCGATCGTCGAGCAGGCGGTGCTCATGGCGTATCTGCGCCACACGGGCCTGCTCGACCACAAGACGGGCTCGCACGAGGGCAAGGCCCGCGTCGAGCTCGACCGGCGGACGGGCCACGTGCGCATCTACGTGCCGGAGCTCGACGAGGACGGCGAGGCGATCGGCGAGGTCGAGGACGAGCCGGAGGACTTCGGTCGGATCGCGGCCGCCGCGGCGAAGCAGGTCATCGTGCAGCGCATGCGCGACATCGGTGACGAGAAGGTCCTCGGCGAGTTCAAGGGCCGCGAGGGCGACATCGTCGCCGGCCTCATCCAGCAGGGTCCGAACCCGCGGATGATCCACGTCGACCTCGGCGGCAAGGTCGAGGGCATCCTGCCGCCCGAGGAGCAGGTGCCGAGCGAGGACTACGCGCACGGCACGCGCATCCGGGCCTTTGTGACGAGCGTCACGCGCGGCCCGAAGGGCCCGTCGATCACGCTGTCGCGGACCCACCCGGGGCTCGTGCGCAAGCTCTTCGCCCTCGAGGTGCCGGAGATCGCGCAGGGTCTCGTCGAGATCGTCTCGGTCGCGCGCGAGGCCGGTCACCGCACGAAGATCGCGGTCCGGCCGACCGAGCCGGGCGTCAACGCGAAGGGCGCGTGCATCGGGGAGCTCGGCGCTCGCGTTCGCGCGGTCACCGCGGAGCTCGACGGGGAGAAGATCGACATCGTCGACTGGTCGGAGGACCTGCCGGCCTTCGTCGCGAACGCGCTGAGCCCCGCGAAGGTCACGGAGGCGTTCGTCATCGATGCGGCGACGAAGGCGGTCCGCGCGCTCGTGCCCGACTACCAGCTCTCGCTCGCCATCGGCAAGGAGGGTCAGAACGCCCGGCTCGCTGCGAAGCTCACGGGCGCGAAGATCGACATCCAGCCCGACAGCGTCATGGACGATGCCTGACGGCCGCGTGTCCCGCGGTCGCGGCCCGGGGGCGTAGAATGGTCCCCGCGAGGACGTGCGTCGGGTGCCGTCGACGCGACGCCAGGACGGTCATGCTGCGCCTGGTGGAGCGAGGCGGAGCCATCGTCCCGGACCAGAACGCGACCCTGCCGGGCAGGGGAGCGTGGGTCCACCGGGACCGCGACTGCGTCGAGGCGGCCATCCGGCGCCACGCCTTCAGACGGGCGTTCAAGACGGGTGGGGACCTCGACACGAGCGATCTCGCGAAGCTGTGGATCGAATCCGATCCTTCCGACAGAACAGGCTGACCCACCCATGGACAACTGATGAGCGGCTCAAAGTGAGGCTCTTCAACTAAGGCTTGCCCTGCAGTTCGACTGCTCGGTGCGGGCCACCGAACAGGAGAAATTGTGGCAAACCCACGTGTCCACGAAGTCGCGTCCGAGCTGGGCATCGACTCGAAGCTGGCGCTCGCGAAGCTCAAGGAGCTCGGCGAGTTCGTCAAGGGGCCCGCGTCGTCGATCGCGCCCCCGGTCGTGCGCAAGCTCAAGGCGGCGCTCGAGGCCGACGGCGTCCAGCCGGCGCCGAAGCCGGCCGCGGAGAAGAAGCCCGCGAAGCCGGCCGCGCCCAAGCCCGCCGCGCCCAAGCCCGCCGCGCCGCCCGCGGCGGAGGAGATCGTGGAGGAGCCGGTCGCGCACGTCCCGACGGTCGCGGAGCGTCAGGCGGCCCAGGCCGCCGCGCAGGCCGCGCAGGCCGGTGGCGACGCCCCCGTGGCTCCCGCGCCCGCGGCGCCGACCCCCGGCGCCCCGCGCCCCGGTGCGCCGCGCCCCGGCAACAACCCCTACTCGTCCTCCCAGGGCATGCAGCGTCCCGGTGCGCCGCGTCCCGGTAACAACCCCTACTCCTCCGCGCAGGGCATGCCCCGCCCCGGTGGCGGCGCCGGCATCCCGCGTCCCCAGGCGCCGCGTCCCGGCCAGGGCTTCCGCCCCGGCCAGCCGGGCCAGAGCCAGGCCCGCACCGGCGGACCGGGTCGTCCCGGCGGTCCCGGCCGTCCGGGCGGCTTCCAGCGTCCCGGCGGCGGCACCGGGACCGGCACGGGCTTCGGCGCTCCGCGTCCCGGCGGCGGCGGTCCCGGCGGCCGCGGTCGCACCGGCGGCACCGCGGGCGCGTTCGGCCGCGGCGGCGGCAAGGCCCGGTCGCGCAAGTCGAAGCGGACGAAGCGCGCCGAGTTCGAGATGCGGGAGGCCCCGTCGCTCGGCGGCGTCGCGCTCCCGCGCGGCAACGGCCAGGTCCTGCGCCTGCGCCGCGGCGCGTCGATCTCCGACCTCGCCGACAAGCTCGAGTCGCTGACGGGTCTCACGGTCCAGCCCGGCGCCCTCGTCACGGCGCTCTTCCACCTCGGCCAGATGGCGACCGCGACCGAGTCGCTCGACGAGGCGACCTTCGCGATCCTCGGCGAGGAGCTCGGCTACCAGATCGAGATCGTCTCGCCCGAGGACGAGGACAAGGAGCTGCTGGCGACCTTCGACCTCGACCTCGAGGCGGAGCTGGAGGACGAGGACGAGGACGACCTCGCGCCGCGTCCCCCCGTCGTCACGGTCATGGGCCACGTCGACCACGGAAAGACGAAGCTGCTCGACGCGATCCGCAGCGCGAACGTCGCCTCGGCCGAGGCCGGCGGCATCACGCAGCACATCGGCGCCTACCAGGTGCACCAGCTGCACGACGACGTCGACCGCTACATCACGTTCATCGACACCCCGGGTCACGAGGCGTTCACCGCCATGCGCGCCCGCGGTGCGCAGGTGACGGACATCGCGATCCTCGTGGTCGCGGCCGACGACGGCATCATGCCGCAGACCATCGAGGCGCTCAACCACGCCCAGGCGGCCGGCGTCCCGATCGTCGTCGCGGTCAACAAGGTCGACAAGGAGGATGCGAACCCGGCGAAGGTGCGCCAGCAGCTCACCGAGTACGGGCTCGTCGCCGAGGAGTACGGCGGGGACACGATGTTCATCGACGTCTCCGCGCTCAAGGGCCTCGGCATCCAGGAGCTGCTCGATGCCGTTCTGCTCACCGCGGACGCCGGACTCGACCTGCGCGCGAACCCCGACAAGGACGCGCGAGGCATCGCGATCGAGGCGAAGCTCACGCGCGGCCAGGGCGCCGTCGCGACGGTGCTCATCCAGTCCGGCACGCTGCGGGTCGGCGACCCCATCGTCGCGGGCACGGCCTACGGCCGCGTCCGGGCGATGCACGACGAGAACGGCGAGCCCGTCGTCGAGGCGCTGCCGTCGCGTCCCGTGCAGGTGCAGGGCCTCAGCTCCGTGCCGCGCGCGGGCGACACGTTCATCGTGACCGAGGACGACCGGATGGCCCGTCAGATCGCCGAGAAGCGCGAGGCCGTCGAGCGCAACGCGCAGCTCGCGAAGGGCCGCAAGCGGATCTCGCTGGAGGACTTCGCCGAGGCCGTCGAGAAGGGCAAGGTCGACACGCTCAACCTCATCATCAAGGGTGACGTGTCGGGTGCCGTCGAGGCGCTCGAGGAGTCGCTGCTCAAGATCGAGGTCGACGACTCGGTCCAGCTGCGCATCCTGCACCGCGGCGTCGGCGCGATCACCGAGTCGGACATCGACCTCGCGACGATCGACGACGCGATCGTGATCGGCTTCAACGTCCGGCCGGACGTCAAGGCGCGCGAGCGCGCGGCCCGAGAGGGCGTCGACGTGCGCTTCTACTCGGTCATCTACAACGCGCTCGACGACATCGAGCAGTCCCTCAAGGGCATGCTCAAGCCGGAGTTCGAGGAGGTCCAGTCGGGCCTCGCCGAGATCCGCGAGGTGTTCCGCTCCTCCAAGGTGGGCAACATCGCGGGTGTGCTGGTGCGCTCGGGCACGATCACGAGGAACGCGAAGGCGCGGGTCATCCGCGACGGCGTCGTCCTCGCGGACGGGCTCGCGATCGACTCGCTGCGCCGGTTCAAGGACGACGTCACCGAGGTCCGCGAGGGCTTCGAGTGCGGCATCGGGCTCGGCAGGTACAACGACATCCAGATCGGCGACGAGATCGAGACGATCGAGATGCGCGAGAAGCCCCGGGCGTAGCCTCGGGGGTCGAGCAGCCGCGAAGCGGCGTATCGAGACCCGCGCGGAAGAGGAATCATGGCAAGTCCAGAACGCGTCGCCAAGATGGCGGATCGCATCCGCGAGATCGTGGCGCGCCGGCTCGAGAAGGGCCTGCGCGACCCGCGGCTCGGGTTCGTGACGATCACCGACGTCCGGGTGACGGGCGACCTCCAGCACGCCTCGGTGTTCTACACCGTCTACGGCACCGAGGAGGAGCGGCAGGACTCGGCGGCGGCGCTCAAGGCCGCGACGGGGATGCTGCGCTCCGAGGTCGGGCGCCAGCTGTCGGTGCGGCTCACGCCGTCGCTCGAGTTCATTCCGGACGCGATCCCGGAGAACGCTGCGGCGATCGAGTCGGCGCTCGCGGAGGCGGCCCGCCGCGACGCCGAGGTCGAGGCGCTCGCGGCGCACGCCGAGTACGCGGGCGATCCGGACCCCTACGTCAAGCCCCGCGAGGTCCTGGAGGACGAGTCCGACGAGGACTAGTGATTTCTGCGTAATCCGCGGTCGCGGCCTGTCGGCCGCTCCCCGCGGATCCCTATGATCTCTGGCGTGAAGACGATCGCGTTCCGACGCGGCATCGTCGTGGCGGGGCTGCTCGGCATCCTGGCCGTGCTCGCCGGCTGCGCGCCGGCGGGCGGCCTCCTGTCCGGCGGGGCGACGCTGCCGGACAATCCCGGCATCGGGAGCTCGGACGGCTGCCTCCCTCCGCAGGATGACGGCGAGGGGCAGGCCGACGGGGCCTGCGATGACGCCGCCGCCCCGGCCGAGGACGGCGTCGCTGCGGGTGACGAGGGCAACGGCTCGGTCGGGACGATCGGCATCACCATCCACGCCACCTTCGACTGGGTGGTCGAGGCGCGGCTGCGCCGGATCTACCTGCCGGACAGCTCATGCCCGTCCAGGCTGCTGGACGACGCCGTGGGCCGTGACAGCAGGGGCGTCGTCGCCGGCACGATCCGGCTCGAGGTCATGGACGGGTGCCGAGGCGTGGTGGCGTTCGTCGCGGATGTCCGGGAGCAGGACGGCTCCTCCTACACCTGGGTCGTCATCCTGCAGGTCGACTCGTCGAGCGTCAGCCTGCAATGCGGGTCCTTCAACCAGTCGGGCGGCTGCGCGGCGGCGACGGCCGCCGACCAGGGGCCCTCCGACGGGCTCGAGCATCGATACGAGTTCACGACGACGATCAGCCCGTTCTATCGATAGCGCACCGAGCGAGTCGGCCGCTCACCCCTTGACGGCGAAACGACCCGAGCGGCCCGCGGGCAGGAAGGTCGCGAGCACGGCACTGAGCGCGATGACCGCGGCGCCGACGACGATCGCGGGGCGCGCCGCCTCGACGTAGCCGGTCGGGGTGAGCAGCCCGCCGGCGCCCGTGAAGACCGCCGTGAGCACGGCGATGCCGAGCGCGACGCCGATCTCGCGGACGGTCGAGTTCGTGCCCGAGGCCTTCGCGGTGTCCTGCTGCGCGATGTTCGCGAGGACCGCGGTCGACGACGGCGCGAAGGTGAGTCCCATTCCGACGCCGGCCGCGATGAATGCCGGCAGCATCTCGCCGTAGGAGGTGTCGGTCTGCGTGATGATCGCGAGCCAGACGAGTCCCGCCGCCTGCAGCGTGAGTCCGGTGACGAGTAGCGCTCGGGTCCCGACCCTGGGCGCGAAGATGCCCGCGAGCGGCGCGACGATCATGGGCGCCATCGTCCACGGCGTCGTCATGATCGCGGCCTCGAGCGGCGTCTTGAACTGCACGATCTGCAGGTACTGGATGAGGATGAACACCGCGCCGAACATGCCGAAGCTGAAGCCGAACCCGACGGCGTTCGCGATCGAGAAGCTCCGGTCGCGGAAGAGGCGAAGCGGCAGCAACGGGGTGGGGGTGCGTCGCTCCCACAGCAGGAACGCGATGAGCAGGACCGCGCCGCCGATGAGCGAGCCGGCCACCTCGAGGGAGCCCCAGCCCGCGTCGTTGCCGCGGACGATGCCGTAGACGACGGCGAGGACGCCGACGCCCGAGAGCAGCAGGCCCGCGAAGTCGAGGCGCACGCGTCGGCCGAAGCTGTTGCGCAGCGAGCCGAGGACGAAGGGCAGCGCGACGAGCGCGACGGGGACGTTGATCCAGAAGATCGCCTGCCAGTTCCAGCCCTCGATGACGGCCCCGCCGACGAGCGGTCCCGCGGCGACGCCGAGACCGGCGATGCCGCCCCAGATGCCGATCGCGAGCGGCCTGCGGCGCTCGGGGACGCCGTCGCTGAGCAGGGCGAGCGAGAGCGGCATGATGCCGGCGCCGCCGAGACCCTGGATCGCCCGCGCGACGATGAGCTGGGTGGGGTCGGTGCTGAGCGCCGCGCCGACGGAGGCGAGGGTGAAGACGGCGATGCCGACGAGGAAGACGGTGCGCCGGCCGAAGCGGTCGCCGAGCGCGACGGCCATGAGGATGAACGAGGCGAACGCGAGCGTGTACGCGTTGACGAACCACTGGAGCTCCTCGATCGACGCGCCGAGGTCCTGGCGGATGACGGGCAGCGCGTTCGTCATGACGAGGTTGTCGAGCGTCGCCATGAACATGGGCAGCCCGGTCGCGATGAGCACGAGCGCGATGGGGCTGCGGCGGCCGGTCGGCGTGGGCGCCGTGACGGTGGTGGTCACTCGGACTCCTGTAGCTAAGTAATCAGTTGATAACCAAGAAGATAAGTTATCGGCTGATACCATGTCAAGGTGGACGCGCCGACGACCCGAATGAAGGCCGAGGAGCGCCGCGAGCTCGTGCTGCGGGCCGCGACGGCGGTCTTCGGCGAGCGCGGCTACGTCGGCGCGACGACCGCCGAGGTCGCGAAGGCCGCGGGCGTGAGCCAGCCCTACGTCGTGCGGATCTTCGGCACGAAGGAGGCGCTCTTCCTCGCCGTGCTGCGGCGCGCCCTCGACCGCCTGCTCGGCGCGTTCCGCAGCGCGCTCGCGGGCGAGGGTCCGGCCCACCCCTCCGGCGACGCCGCGGGCGTGCACGGGAGCCTCGGCGCCGCCTACACCGAGCTGCTCGCCGACCGCGGGCTGCTGCTCAGCCTCATGCACGCGTTCATCCTCGGCTCCGACCCCGCGGTCGGGGCGTGCGCCCGTGACGGCTTCCTCGAGGTCTACCGGCTGCTGCGCGACGAGGCCGGGATGACCCCCGAGGAGGTCCATTCGTTCCTCGCCGAGGGGATGCTGCTCAACACGCTCGTCGGCATCCGCATGGCGCTCGACTACGACGCCGACGGGGCCGCACGCGAGCTCCTCGACACCGCCCTGCCCACCAAGCTCGACTTCCTCCTGCGCCTAGAGCGCTGATCCCGCCCCGCTCGCGCCCTCCGCTCGCGTCCTCTGCTCGCGCTTTCTGCTCGCGTTCTCCGCTCGCGTTCTCCGCTCCGGTGTCAGTCGTGGCCGGAATCCGGCGGCTATTCCGGCCATAACTGACACCGGAGTCGTGGGAGGTCAGGGGAGGGCGTAGCCCGCGGGGGAGCGGACGGCCAGGCCGTCGCGGGTGAGGCCCGCGAGGGCGCGGTCGAGGCGATCGGGGTCCGGCACGAGCGGCGCGAGCTCGTCGCGGCCGACCGGACGATCCGCGGCGCGCAGCTCGGCCATGACGATCCCGCGGGCCTCGCGGTCCGAGCCCGCGAAGCCCGGCTGACGAGCGCGCCTCGGCCCTGCATACGGCGGATAGCCGGCAGAACGCCAGGCGCAGACGTCCGCGACGGGGCAGCGCCCGCAGTCCGGATTCCGCGGCGTGCACACGAGCGCGCCGAGCTCCATCGCCCCGGCGTTGAAGAGCCGCGCCTCCTCCGGGTCCTCGGGCAGCACCCCGGCCATGACCGCGAGGTCCTGCCGCGACGGGGGACCCGCCTCGGCCTGGCCGAGCACGGCCCTCGCGAGCACGCGGCGGACGTTCGTGTCGACGACGGGGGTGCGCACGCCGTAGGCGAAGGATGCGACCGCCGCCGCGGTGTACGGCCCGATGCCCGGGAGGCTCAGCAGGGTCTCGACGTCGTCCGGAACCTCGCCGCCATGGCGTTCTGCGATCTCGGTCGCCGTCACGTGCAGGGCGAGCGCGCGCCTGGGGTAGCCGAGTCGCCCCCAGGCCTTGACGGCCTCGCCGGGCGGCTCGGCGGCGAGGTCCGCCGGCGTCGGCCAGCGCTCGAGCCACACCGCCCACGCCGCGCCGGCGCGCTCGATCTGCGTCTGCTGCGCCATGAACTCGATGAGCAGGATCGCCCACGCGCTCGTCCCGGGCCGCCGCCACGGGAAGTCCCGCGCGTTCTCCCGATACCACCCACTCACGCTTTTCAGGTCTGGGGGCGGGTTCGCGTGCGCATTGCGCATGTACCTCCTCCTGTTCCTGAAAAACGGGGGTTCACCGGGGGACCCGGCGGAGGACCTCGGCCGGGGGGATGAAGGCGCCGGTCGTCTCGACCTCGTGGACGAGGGCGACGAGGGCCGCGTTGACGGGCGCCGCCAGGCCGTGCTCGGCGGCGATGCGGACCGTCGCGCCGTTCAGGTAGTCGATCTCCGTCAGGCGACCGCGGCGGATCGACTGGAGCGTCGAGCCGGGGTTCGGGACCTCGCCGAGCCGCCGGTTGATGATGAGCGGGACGATCTGCGCCGCCCACAGCGGCAGCCGGGCGATGAGCCCCGCGAGCCAGCCCGGCGTGCCCTGCATCGGCGCGAACCTCGCCCCCACGGCCCGCGCGATCCGCGACGTCTCGCGCATGCTCGCCGTGATGATGCGGCGCAGGCGCGGGTCGCGGATCGTCTCCTGGACGCTGAGGCCCGTGATCGCGGGCATCGCGTTGACGTGGTTGACGAGCAGCTTCGTCCACTGCGCGCCGACGATGTCGTCGGTCACCTCGAGCGGGACGGCGTCGCCGATCGCCGCGACGACCCTGTCGAGCTGCTCGCGCGTGCAGCCGGGCCCCGCGCCGATGATCGTCGGCAGCGCGGCGGTCACCGTGATGCGGCCCGGCTCGAGGTAGGAGACGGCGAAGAGGGCGAGCGCGCCGGCCAGCGGCGAGTGCGGCAGCAGCCCGTGCGCGACGTCGAGGCCCCCGAGGCCGTTCTGCACGACGACGACGGGGACGCCGTCGAGGAGGGGGGCGTTCGGCTCGATGGCGTCAGCGGCGTCCTGCGCCTTCGTGGCGAGGAACGCGATGTCGGGACGCTCTGAGAGCCGCTCGCCCGCCTGCACGCGAGCGGTGTGCTGCCCGAAGCCGCCGTCGAGGCGCAGGCCCCCGTCCTGGATCGCGGCGAGCTGCTCGCCGCGCGCCGTCACCTCGACGTCATGGCTCGCGCGGTCGAGGAGCGCGGCGATGAGGCCGCCGACCGCACCAGCACCGAGGACGCCGATCCGCACTCATCCACAGTACGACCGCGTCATCCACAAACGGGCCTCCGCGCGGGGCCGGGCCGCTCGCGTTCTGCCATCGTGCCGGGATGCGCCTCAAGCTGACGCTCATCAGGAGCGACGGATCGAGCGACGACATCGTCGTGACGGCCGATCGCGCGTCGACCGTCGGGGACGTGGCGCACGCGATCGCCGAGCGCGATCCGCACGGCGAAGGGCGTCCGGACGGCGATCGCCTGACGCTGCGCCGTCGGGGCGCGTCGGACGGGCCGGGCCGGGGGCAGTGGGAGACGCTGCCCGCCACCGCGGGAGTCTCTGAGGAGTGGCTCGTGTCCGGCCTGCACGTCGCGGTAGTGCGGGACGACGCGCCCGCGCGGGCGGCCCCCGCCGTCGTCCTCGAAGCGGTCTCCGGTCCCCGCAGGGGCTCGCGCTGGAGCGTGCCGCCGGGAGTCAGCGTCATCGGCCGTGACCCCGGCTGCGACGTCGCCCTCGAGGACCCGTACGTGTCCGGGCGGCACGCCCGGCTCGAGGTCGCCGAGACGATCGACGTCGTCGACCTGGGGTCGGCGAACGGCGTCGAGGTGGACGGCGAGCTCGTCGCCCGCGCGTCGTTCGCCGGCTCGGGGGTCGTCACGCTCGGGAGCACAGTGCTGCGGATCTCGCCCGCGTCCGATCACGAGCCCGAGGGAGCGCGGTCGCTGCGCCGGCCCATCGACCGCACCGCGTTCAACCGCTCGCCGCGTCTCGTGCCGCGCCACACGCCACCGTCGTTCACCGCGCCGGCGCCGCCGGGCGAGCCCGAGCCGAACCCCCTCCCGTGGCTCGCGGTCGCCGCGCCGATCCTGCTCGGCATCGCCCTCGCGCTCGTGCTCGCACGGCCGATCATGCTGCTGTTCGCGCTCATGTCGCCGGTCGTGCTCGTCGGCAACGCCCTCGTGCAGCGCATCCGCGAGCGGCGCCGGCGAGCGAGATCGCTCGAGCGGTTCGGGCAACGGCTGAGCGCGCTGCGCCGCGACCTCGACGCCGCCTCAGCCGCCGAGCGCGCCGCGCGCCTCGCCGAAGCGCCCTCGACCGCCGAGGTCGCCCACGCTGCAGCGGCCCGCACCGACCTGCTCTGGACGCGCCGTCCCGAGCATCCCGGCTTCCTCGACGTCCGGCTCGGGACGGGCGAGCTGCCGAGCCGCACAAGGATCGAGGCGCCGGATCGCGGCGAGCCCGCCCCGGAGCTCCAGGCCCGGCTCGACGAGCTCGTCGCGGAGCACCGGAGCATCGGCGACGTGCCGATCGTGGAGAATCTCCGCGACGCGGGCTCGATCGGCGTCGCGGGTCCCGAGACCCTGACCGCGCCCGTCGCCTCGGCGCTCGTCGCACAGCTGCTCGGTCTGCATTCGCCCGCCGAGCTCTGTCTCGCGGCGATCGCGGACGCGAGCTGGTCGAGCGCCCTCGACTGGATCAAATGGGCGCCGCACGCGTCCTCCCCGCACTCGCCGATCGGCGCCCGCCCGCACCTCGCCGACTCGGCGGCGGGCGGCCGCGCGCTCGTCGCGGCGCTCGAGGCGCTCATCGCCGCGCGACTCGGCGGGCGGCCGCCGCGGCCCCGCGGACCGCTGCCGCGCGCCGACGCCGCGGCCCTCCGCGATGCCGAGCCCGTGCCGTCCGACGCGGGTCCGCGGATCCCCGCGGTCGTCGTCCTCGTCGCCGACGGCGCGCCGGTCGATCGCGCGCGACTCGTGCGTCTCGGCGAGCTCGGTCCCGATGCCGGCGTCCACCTGATCTGGCTCGGCCGGGATCGAGCGCGGATGCCGGCGTGCTGCCGCACGGTCGTCGAGGCGGGCGGGGAGGCGGACGAGGCCGTCGTCCTCGTGCGGCGCGGGGAGCGGGTCGCCGCCCGCGAGCTCGAGCGTCTCGACGAGACTCGTGCGAGCGCGTTCGGCCGTGCGCTCGCGCCCCTCGTCGACGCGGGTGCCGCAGGCGGCGGCGAGACCGAGCTGCCGCCGCTCGTCGCCCACCCTGAGCTCATCGGGCACGAGCTGCACGACCGCCCTGAGGCGGTCCTCGCCCGCTGGCTCGAGAACGATCCGCCCGTCGCGCCTACCGCGGCCGAGCCCGCGGCCCACCGCCGCGCGGGCCGGCTGCAGGCGATCGTCGGGGTCTCCGGACCGGACGCGATGGTGCTGGACCTTCGCGCGCACGGCCCGCACGCGCTCGTCGGCGGCACGACGGGCTCGGGCAAGAGCGAGTTCCTCCAGGCCTGGATCCTCGGACTCGCGGTCGAGCACGCGCCCGATCGCGTCGCGTTCCTCCTGGTCGACTACAAGGGCGGGGCGGCCTTCGCGGACTGCGTCGGACTGCCGCACTGCGTCGGCCTCGTGACGGATCTCACCCCGATGCTCGTCCGGCGGGTCCTGACGAGCCTGCGGGCGGAGCTGCGCTGGCGCGAGGAGCTCCTGAACCGCCGCAGCGCGAAGGACCTGATCGAGCTCGAGCGGCGCGCCGACCCCGAGACGCCGCCCGCGCTCGTCATCGTGATCGACGAGTTCGCGGCGCTCGCGAAGGACGTGCCCGAGTTCGTCGACGGCGTCGTCGATCTCGCGCAGCGCGGCAGGTCCCTCGGCATCCACCTCGTCATGGCGACCCAGCGCCCCGCCGGGGTGATCCGCGACGACCTGCGCGCGAACACGAGTCTGCGGATCGGGCTGCGCATGGCGGACGAGGCCGACAGCCGCGACGTGCTCGGGGTGCCCGATGCCGCGCACCTCGATCCCGCGGTGCCCGGCCGCGCCCTCGTCGCGACGGGGCCGGGGCGGTCGTGCGTCTTCCAGGCGGCGCACAGCAGCGGGCGGACGAGTCCGGAGGCGCAGAACGCGAGCGCGACGGTCGCGCGATTGGGCTTCGGTTCCGAGGCGGAGTGGACGCCGCCTGCTCGGGACGTCGGGTCGAGTCTCGTCGCTCCGACCGATCAGCGCCGACTCGTGACGACGATCTCGCGCGCCGCCGCGACGCTCGGGATGCCGCCGCCTCGGCGGCCCTGGATCGACGAGCTGCCCGCCGTCGTGGATCTCGCCGAGCTGCTGACGGGCGACGACGCGCTCATCCCGCTCGGTGTCGGGGACGAGCCGGCCCGTCAGCGCCGGGTGCCCGTCCACTTCCGCCCGGACGTCGAGGGGCACATCGCGTTCTACGGGGCGGGAGGTTCGGGGACGACGACGGCGTTGCGTTCTCTCGCCGCCGCGACGGCGCTGACGCCGCGAGGGGGGCCCGTGCGCGTCTACGGTCTCGACTTCGCGGGCGGCGGCCTGCGGCTGCTCGAACGGCTCCCGCACGTCGGCTCGATCATCGCCGGCGACGACGTGGACCGGGTGGCACGGCTGCTGCGAATGCTGCGCCGAGAGCTCGAGGACCGCGCCCGCCGATACGCCGCCGCGTCGGCGACGAGCATTGTCGAGTATCGGCGGCTCGCGGAGCGCCCGCACGAGCCGCGGATTCTGCTCCTCATCGACGGGTTCGCGGGATTCCGGGAGGAGTGGGCGCCGGTGCCGGGCCGCGGGGCGCACGTCGGCGTGATCGACGATGTGCTGAGCGCCGGACGCCAGCTCGGCATGCACGTCGCGCTCGGAGCGGACCGTCCTGCGGCGGTGCCGGGCGGCGCGTCCGCGGCGATCCAGCGCCGGGTCGTGCTGCGGCTCGCGGATCCGCTCGGCTACCCGGCGCTCGGCGCGCCGAGGGGGCTGCTCGCGGACGACTGCGTGCCGGGCCGCGCGATCGTCGACGGTCTCGAGACGCAGCTCGGCGTGCTCGGTGCTCGGGATCCGGCCGGGGCGCTCGAGGAGTTCGTCGGGACGCACCGCGCCGAGATCGCGCCCGCCCCGCCGATCGCGGTCCTGCCGTCGCTCGTGCCCGCGGACGGCGTGCCCGCGCGCGTCCGAGGACGGCCGGTGCTCGGCATGTCGGATGAGGCGGTCGATCTGTGCGCGGCGGATCCGTGTGCGGCGGATCCGTGTGCGGTCGATCCGTTCGGGCCCGATCCACTCGGCCCCGATCCGTTCGGGGTCCATCCGATCGGCTTCGATCCGCATGGACTGGTGCTGCTGTCGGGACCGCCGGGCAGCGGCCGCTCGAGCGCGCTCGCGTGGCTTGCCGAGTCGCTGCGCCGCCTCGGCGACGGCCGGCGTCTCGTGCGTCTCGGCAGCGAGCGCTCCGCGCTGTCCGCGAATCCGGCGTTCGCGCTCGTCGCGGAGGACCCGGATGCGGCCGCCGAGCTCGCTGCCGAGCTGTCCGGCGTCGTCTCGGGTCGCCGGGACGAGCCGCTCGCGGTCTTCGTGGAGGGGATCGCCGACTTCCTGCACACGCCGGCGGACGGCCCGATCGCGGAACTCGCGAGGCGGATCCGTCGCAGCGGGCACCTCATGATCGCCGAGCACGAGACGGCGGGCTGGTCGGGCGCGTGGCCGCTGCTCGCCGAGTTCAAGAACGCCAGGCGCGGCCTGCTCCTGCAGCCGGATCCCGCCGATGGCGACCTCCTGCTGCGCACGCCGCTGCCGAGGACCGCGCGCTCGGCCGCCGTGCCGCCCGGCCGGGGGCTGTACGTCGAGCGGGGCGCCGCCACTCGCGTTCAAATCCCTCACATCCCGCTGAACGCCGCGATCCATCCACATCTGACCCTGGCGGCGGAGCGGCGGCCCGTCGCTGCGAAGTAGCGTGCGTCGACGGCGCCCCGATCCAGGGAGCGCCAGACCGTCCGCACGAACCGGAGGAGACGAACCATGCCGAACCTCAACGTCAGCTACGACCAGATGCAGCTCGCCGCGAGCCGACTGCGCGGCGGTCAGGCCGATCTGGAAGCACGGCTCGGTGAACTGCGCGCGCTCGTCGGCCAGCTCGCCCAGGACGGCTTCACGACGAGCGCCGCATCGGGCGCGTTCGAGGCCGCGTACGAGCAGTTCACCCTCGGAGCGACGACGACGATCGGCGGCATCGAGAGCATGGCGCAGTTCCTCACCGGCGCCGCTGCCGCATTGCAGAGCGCCGACGAGCAGCTCGCGAGCCGGATCGCGGGCTGATCCGCGGGCCCGGCGACGGAACTGAGCATCAGGAGCCACGGTGGCGGATCTGCGGCTCGATCTCGCGGCGCTCGACGCGGCCGCCGATCGACTCGATGCGCTGCGTGCAGGACTCGCACTGATGCCCACCGACCTGCGGGACGCGGCCGAGCTGACCGGGCACCGCGCGCTCGGGATCCGGCTCGCCGAGTTCGCGGACTCGTTGGACCGGTCGCGGTGGGCGCTCGCCGCTCGCCTCGAGGCGCTTGCGGGGGCGCTGCGCGCGATCTCGGCGACGTTCGGGCGGCTCGACGCGGCCATGGCGGACGAGTCGGGCGGGCGCCCATGAGCCGTCTGGCCGGATACCCGATCGCGTTGCAGGAGCGCGCGATCCAGCACCTCGGCGGCGCCTCGCTCCTCGCTGCGATGACAGGCGACCTGCGCCGGGTCGCGGTCGACGGCGACGGTGTCGCGCTCTCCCGCTTCGGCGAATGGGCGACGACGACGGCGCTGCTGGCAGAGGAGGCGCATGAGCGGTACCGCGCCGCGGCGACGGCGTTGCACGAGTACGCGCTCGTGCTCGAGGTCGCGCAGCGCCGCGTGGATGCGGCGAGCGACGAGGACTTGGCGGCGGCGCTGCGCTGGGCGTCCGAGGAGGTCGAGGTGGCGGCGGCCCGCGCGATCGCGGCGATCGACACGGCACCGACGCCGGCGCTCGACGACGACCGCCCGGGCTCCGCGCTCGGATTGCTGGGCCTGCTCGGGCACGTCGTCGCGATCCGCGCCCGAGTCGAATCGCCGGCGCTCGCCGCAGCGCGCCGCCTGCGTGCCGACAGCCTCGACGGCCGTCCCTACGACGTCCGTCATGCGCACCACAACGACCTCCTGAACCGTCTCCTCCTGGCGGACTCCGGCATCGGAGCGACGACGAGAACGCGATTGAACGTGATCGCCGAGACGCTCCGGCAGCATCCCGACGCGCGACTCGTCACGTTCTGGCTCGATGGCGATGAGCCCCGTGTCGCGCTCGCCTTCGGCGATCTCGAGCAGGCGGACTCCGTGACCTACGTCGTCCACGGGATCAGCACCGACACGGCGCAGACGGCGAGCCTCGGCCGGACCGTGCATGACCTGTACGCCGACGCCGCCCGCCATCCGGACCGGCACGAGGCCTTCATCGCCTGGCTCAACTACGACTCGGGCGACATCTGGAGCGAACCGGGCATCGAGCTCGCGGATCGCGGCGCGGCGACGCTCGTCGCCGACGTCGAGGCGCTGCGGCGTCGCAACCCCGACGCGGTTGTCAACGGGATCTTCCACTCCTACGGCTCCACGACGTTCGGACAGTCGGTGATCGCGGCTCCGACCGCGTTCGACAACGCGTACCTGCTCGGCTCGCCGGGCCTCAGCCGTGCGGCCGCCCGGGCGCTTGAGGCGGCGATCGCCGACGGCGGCCTCGCCGTGCACGCGACGCAGGCGCAGGAGGATCGGGTCGCGCCGATCGGCGTCGCGACGAGCTGGGAGCATCCCGAGCCGCCGCTGAGGATCGAGGGCGTCTCGGCGTTCAGCGCCGAGGGGTTCGATGCGCAGACGCATCGGGTCGTCGTCGGCCGGGGCATCGCGCAGGTCTACGACCCGGGCACGGGCGGCGTCGACGGGCACGACCTCGATCGCCCCGACGGGGCGGACGACGACTTCTACGGCTATCTCACGCGGGAGTCGGCGCCGTACGCCTACATCCGCACCCGATTGACGGAAGGCGGCTGACGATGGGTGCACGCATCCGCAGGACGGGGATCGCGGGGCTCCTGGCGGTGCTCGCGCTCGCGGGATGCGCCGCGCCGGGGGCGAGCAGCCAGGACCTGCTGCTCGCCGCAAAGGCGCACAACCTCGAGTTCAAGTCGGTCGTCGCGAGCGTCCAGGCGCAGCTCCATGCCGGTGACTGGGGGAGCGGCGGCGCCTATGGGGCGGTCCCCGCCGACTGGCTGGGCTGCGGGCCCGAGGAGTACCAGTTCTCACTCGACCGAATGGGTCCGATCGGCGTCGTCCCCCCGATCGGCGCTCCGGAGCTCGCGCGCCGCCTCAGAGACGACGGCTGGCGCGCGGTGCGCGTCCACACGTACCCGGGTATCTCGGGCGACGTCGTCGTCACCGCCGAGCACGTGCCGGCATCCGTGGCGCGCCTTATCGTCACGTTCTACGAGTACCCACGCGGGGTGTCCGTATCGGCGATCAGCACCTGCGCTCCCGGCGACCCGTGGCAGGTGCTGCAGCTCATGGAGGGCAGCTCGGGGCGGCTCCCCGAGTACCCCGAGACCGAGACGCCGAGCGACGTGCCGTTGTTCGAGTCACCCGACTGAGGCGCGGGCCGCCCCGCTACCCTGGTCGGGTGGTGAACGGCATCCTCCTCGCCGACAAGCCGCAGGGCCTGACGAGCCACGACGTCGTCGCGCGGACGCGGCGGGCGCTCGGGACGAAGAAGGTCGGGCACGCCGGGACGCTCGACCCCATGGCGACCGGCCTCCTCGTGCTCGGCGCGGGCGCCTCCACGCGGCTGCTGACGCACCTCGTCGGGCTCGACAAGGAGTACCTCGCGACGATCCGGCTCGGGCAGGCGACGGCGACGGATGACGCGGAGGGCGAGCCGATCGCCGGACCCGGCCTCGAGGCGGCACTCAGCGCCTCCGCGACGGGCGACCTGGTGCCGCAGATCGCGGCCGGTGTCGCGACGCTCACGGGGGAGATCATGCAGCGGCCGAGCTCGGTCAGCGCGATCAAGGTCGATGGCAGGCGGGCGTACGACCGCGTGCGGGCGGGGGAAGAGGTCGAGCTCGCCGCGCGGAGGGTCACCGTCTCCGCGTTCGAGGTGCTGGGGGTGCGAGGTCTCGATACGGCGCTTCGCACCTACTCGACCCCCGAAGGTCTCGATACGGCGTTTCGCGCCTACTCGACCCACGAACCGGCCCCGGATGACAAGGCGGCGATCGCGTTCATCGACCTCGATGTGCGCGTCGAGTGCTCCTCGGGGACCTACATCCGCGCCCTCGCCCGGGACCTCGGCGAGGCCCTCGGGACAGGCGGGCATCTCACGGCGCTGCGGCGCACCCGAGTCGGACCGTTCTGCGTCGACGAGGCGCTCGCGGTGCCCGAGTTCGGCGAGCCGTACGCGGGAGCGCCGCTGGATCCCGGCACCGTGGCGGCGCGACTCTTCCCGGTGCTCCGGCTCGATGACGCGCAGGCCGCCGACCTCGCGAACGGCAAGCGCGTCCATGTCGACCATCCGGACGCCGGCACCGCCGCCGCGCTCGCGCCGGATGGCAGACTGGTCGGGCTCGTCGGCGTAGAGAACGGCAGGACCAGGGTGATCACGAACTTCCCGACCGATCCCGCCGCGGGGACGCCGGAGCGGGGCGAGCGCCGATGATCGACTGGTTCACCTGGACGCAGGTCGCGATCGGGCTCATCCTCGGACTCCTCGCGATCGGCTTCGCGCTCGCGAGGAAGCAGCCGAACGACGTCACGGTCCTCGGCCTCGCGCTCATCGAGGTGCTGCTCATCGTCCAGCTCGTCCTCGCGATCGTCACGCCGTTGAACGGCAACGCGATGCTCGGCAACGGCCTCGAGTACTGGATGTACCTGGTGACGGCGCTGCTCATCCCGCCGGCTGCCATGATCTGGGCCCTCATCGAGAAGACGCGCTGGTCGAACCTCATCATCGCGGTCGCGGCGCTCGGCATTGCCGTCATGGTGTTCCGCATGCACACGATCTGGTTCACGGCCGCGCCTGGCTACGCTTGATCCTGATGTCCACGACTCCCGAAGCACCAGCAGCCCCCGCGCGCAAGCGGATGTCCGGCCTCGGCCGGGTCCTCGTCGTCGTCTACGGCATCCTCGCGCTCGCGGCGATCGGCCGCTCGACGTACCAGATCATCACCCGCTTCGACGAGTCGCCCATCGCGTACACGCTCTCCGCAGTCGCCGCTGTCGTCTACGTGCTCGCGACGATCGCGCTCGCGGCGAGGTGGGACGTCGTCGCGTGGATCACGATCGCGTTCGAGCTCGTCGGCGTGCTCGTCGTCGGCACGATCAGCGTCGTCGCCCCGGCCCTGCTCGGCCTGTCGGACGCGAGCCCGTTCGGCGGCCAGGCGACGGTGTGGAGCGTCTACGGCGCCGGCTATCTCTTCATCCCGCTCGTGCTGCCGGTCCTCGGCCTGCTCTGGCTGCGGAAGACGGCCAGGACCTCGCGGTGAGGATCGAGCGCGAGCCGTTCGGGTCGCGGCTCAGCGAGGCGAGCGTCGTCACGATCGGCAAGTTCGACGGCGTCCACCTCGGTCACCGCGCCGTGCTCGGCCGCACCGTCGAGCGCGCGCGGGAGCTCGGCGTCGAAGCGGTCGCGGTGACCTTCGACCGCAACCCGATCGCGCAGCTGCATCCCGAGGTGAGCCCGCCCGCGGTCGTGAGCCTCAATCGTCGGTTCGAGCTCATCGAGGAGACCGGCATCGACCTCGTCGCGGTCCTCGACTTCGATGCGACGCGGGCCGCGCAGTCCGCGGAGGACTTCGTCGACGAGCTGCTCGTCGACCGTCTCGGCGCGCGGGTGCTCCTCGTCGGCGTCGACTTCCGCTTCGGCGCGAAGGGCCAGGGCGACGTCTGGGCGCTGCGCCGGATGGGGGAGGAGCGCGGCTTCGAGGTCGAGCTGCTCCCGGCCGTCGGCGGCGCGGGCGTGGACCGCATCTCGACGTCGGGCATCCGCGCCCTCATCGCGGAGGGCCGGGTCTCGGAGGCGGCCGCCCGGCTCGGCTCGCTGCCCGCCGTGACGGGCGAGGTCGTCCACGGCAACGAGCGCGGCCGCGAGCTCGGCTTCCCGACCGCGAACCTCGCGGAGGACTCGGTCGGCGCGATGCCGGCCGACGGGGTGTACGCCGGCTGGCTCTCGGTCGACGGGGGCGAGCGGCTGCCCGCGGCGATCTCGGTGAGCGACAACCCGACCTTCGAGACAGGGGACCGCCGCCGCGTGGAGGCGTTCGTCCTCGACCGCGAGCTCGACCTCTACGGCCGGATCGTGACGGTCGAGTTCGTCGACCGCGTCCGCGGCATCGAGCGCTTCGACTCGGTCGAGGCGCTCGTCGCGCGCATGACGGTCGATGTCGCCGAGACGCGCGCGATCCTCGGCATCTAAGGCGTGTCTCCTGACGTCGTCCGCGCGAAGCGCGATCCCGTTTCGGGCTGAGGAATCACCGCCCGGCTGAGCAAACACGCCCGACTTCTCAGCCCGAGCCCGAAATCTCAGCCCGGGACGGGGATGCCGCGGCGATCGGGAGACGCACGCGAACAACGCGAGGAGAGGCGCGCGAACAACGCGAGGAGGCGCGCGCGATCCTCGGCGTCCAGGCCGATCCGCCGCCGCTACAGGCGGCCGATGAGCTCGCGGTAGAACGCGACGCCCGCGAGCCACGAGGACACCCGGATCCGTTCGCCGATCGCGTGCAGCGCGCCGCGCTCGCCGATCGTCAGGTGGAACGGCGTGAAGCGGTACACGGCGGGGGTCAGTCCCGTGAACGAGCGGGAGTCGGTCGCGCCGTTCTGCGTGTAGGGGATCGGCGTCGTGCCGGGCTCGAGGTCGGCGAGCACGCTCGTCAGCAGCTCCCAGCCGTAGCCGTCGGTCGGCGAGATCGGCGACGGGTCCCAGCCGCCGTCGGCCTCGACGACGACGAGCGGGTCGCGGATGTCGTGGCGGATCCGCTCGACGACGGTGCCGACGCTCTCGCCGGGGAGGATGCGCGCGTTGACGGTCGCCTCGGCGCGCTCGGGGATCGCGTTCTGCGCATGCCCGCCGGAGATGACGGTCGCGACGCGGGTCGTGCGGACCATCGCCGCGGTCTCGGGACCGCCCCTCGCGAGGATGCGGCGCAGCAGGGGCGCGGTCCAGGCGATGTTGCGGTAGAGGAAGCGGTGCATGCCGCGCGCGGCGGTGCCGGCCGCGGCGAACATCTTCCGTGTCGCATCCGTCATCCGAGCCGGCGAGGGCGCGGCGTCGATCCGCGCGATGGCGCGCGCGAGCCGGCCGATCGCGGAGATGGCGGGCGGGGTCGAGGAGTGGCCGCCGGCCTCGGCGACGCTCAGTCGGATGTTCGCGGCGCCCTTCTCGGCGAGCCCGATGACGGCGAGCCGCCCGGTCGTGCCGGGCAGCACGTCCTCGACGATCGCCCCGCCCTCGTCGAGGACGAAGGCGGGCGCGACGCGGCGCTGCCCGAGCAGCTCCGCGATCGCGCGGGCGCCCGTGCCGTGCGTCTCCTCGTCGTGGCCGAAGACGAGCAGCAGGTCGCGTCGGGGTGCGAAGCCGGCGGCGAGGAGCTGCTCGACGGCTTCGAGGATGCCCGCGAGCGAGCCCTTGTCGTCGATCGTGCCGCGGCCGTGCAGGACGTCCCCGTCGCGTTCGGCACCGAAGGCGGCGTGCTCCCACGCGGCGACGTCGCCCGGGTCGACGACGTCCTGGTGGGCCATGAGGATCGCGGGCGGCAGCGCCGGGTCGCCGCCTGGCCACCGGTAGAGCAGGCTGTGCTCGGCGACGAGCTCGCGCTCGAGGCGCTCGTGCACGAGCGGGTACTGCTCGGCGAGCACTTCGCGGAAGCGGGAGAACGCCGTCCAGTCGGTCTCCGCGGGGTCCGCCTTGGACACGGTCGGCACCCGGATGAGGGCGCTGAACCGCGCCACGGCGTCATCGTCGACCACGTCTCGACCCTAGCCCCACCGTGCGCGGACTCGACGGGTCGGGGAATGCGATAGGATGAGGCCAGCGTTTCGAGCGCGATCACCGGCGGAGTTCAGCGCCGGGTCTGGTCCGCAGGAGCGCATCCGGGGGCAGCCAGCGGCTTCCCGATGGCGTAGCCCGGATCAGCCTGTCAGTTCGAGCGACACGGATCGTCGCATGGGAGACACGTAAGTGGCATCGACCAGCACCACCACGAAGCAGTCGCGGGGTCAGCAGCAGCGCCGGCGCGCGCGCACCGGCGACGACGCGGGCGTCATCCCGGTGCTCGCCCGCACCGCCCGCGAGGTCGAGTCGGCGGTCCAGAAGGGGCCGCTCAAGCCCGCGAACCGGGCGCGCTTCCAGGTCGCCGCCCTGCTGCTGCGCGAGGAGCGGGCGCGGGTCAAGGCCGACAAGGACCTCACGGAGGCGGAGCGGCAGAACGAGCAGAAGCGCCTCGACGGACTCGCCGGCATCCTCGCGAAGACGGCCGCGAGGGACACGACGCTCATCGGCCTGCTCTCCGACGACGCGCCCGTGACCGCCGCCGCGAAGGCGCTGCGCCGCGACATGCTCATCGCCGCGGGCGTCGAGCTCGCGCCCGAGGAGCTGCTCATCGTCGAGGAGCCGAAGCCGGTCGACAAGCAGGTCGAGCGCCAGGTGCTGCCGTCCTCGGTGCGCCAGATGCAGATGGCGAACCCCTTCCTCGCCCCCGACTTCTCCGCTTTCGAGTCGAACCGGCACGCGCCGGGCCGGCTCGCGAACTGGGAGCTCATCGACCCGCTCTTCCGCGCCTTCGAGGCCGGGGGCGTCGCGGCGACCATGGACCTGCCCGAGGCGGGATCTTTGAGCGCCCCGGGCGACCTCGAGCTCATGCCGCACCAGGCGCAGTTCATCGAGGAGGTGCGTCAGGGCCACCGGACGTTCCTGCTCGCCGACGAGCCGGGCCTCGGCAAGACGGCGCAGGCGCTGCTCGGCGCGCAGGCGGCGAAGGCGTTTCCGCTGCTCGCGGTCGTGCCGAACGTCGTCAAGACGAACTGGGCGCGCGAGGTCCAGCGCTGGCTGCCCGGTCGCAGCGTCACGGTCGTGCAGGGCGACGGCGACGACGTCGACGCCTTCGCGGACGTCATCGTCGTCAACTACGAGATCCTCGACCGCCACGTCGGCTGGCTCGGCCGCTTCGGCTTCAAGGGCATGGTCGTCGACGAGGCGCACTTCATCAAGAACCTCAAGTCGGAGCGCTCCAAGCACGTCATCGCGCTCTCGCGCTCGATCCGCGCCGCCTACCCGAAGGCCCTCTTCATCGCACTGACCGGCACGCCGCTCATCAACACGATCGAGGACTTCCGCGCGATCTGGCAGTACCTCGGCTGGATCACCGACCCCGACAAGTCGGGCGCGCAGAAGCCGACCGGGGGGCTCATGCGCCGGCTCGAGGACTCGGAGCTCGTCCCCGGCGACCCCGGTTTCTTCCCCGCCGCGCGCAAGGCCGTCATCGACATGGGCATCGTGCGCCGCCGGAAGGTCGATGTCGCCGCCGACATCCCGGCGCGTCGCATCGCGGACATCCCCGTCGAGCTCGACGACGAGTTCGGCCGCTCGATCCGCGCGGCCGAGGCGGCGCTCACCGCGCGGCTGCTCGACCGCTTCCGCCGGATCAAGGAGATCCGTCCCGAGGCGGCCGACGAGGATCTCATCCGCGTGGTCGCGCACGCCGAGCTCGAGGAGTCGAAGGGCACGACCGACGGCGAGAACGTCTTCACGATGGTCCGCCGCATCGGCCAGGGCAAGGCGTCGCTCGCGGCCGACTACACGGCGAACCTGGCCCGCTCGGTCGGCAAGGTCGTGTTCTTCGCGAAGCACATCGACGTCATGGACACCGCGGAGGAGCATCTCGCCTCGCTCGGCGTCAGCACCGTCTCGGTCCGCGGCGACCAGACGCCGAAGGCGCGCCAGGCCGCGATCGACGCGTTCACGAACGACCCCTCCGTCCAGGTCATCGTCTGCTCGCTGCTCGCCGCCGGCGTCGGGCTCAACCTGCAGGCCGCGTCGAACGTCGTGCTCGCCGAGCTGTCGTGGACGAGCGCGGAGCAGACGCAGGCGATCGACCGGGTCCACCGGATCGGGCAGGAGATGCCGGTCACCGCGTGGCGGATCATCGCGGCGCACACCATCGACGCGCGGATCGCCGACCTCATCGGCTCGAAGGCGGGGCTCGCGGCGCGGGCGCTCGACGGCTCGGACGACGAGGTCGCCGCCGAGGCGAGCGTGCAGATCCAGGCGATCATGGGCCTGCTGCGGGATGCGCTGGCGGCGCTCTGACCTCTAGTAGTCTCGGCCCCGTGGCTTTGGAGGGGACGCCGCGAGCCGGCGAGGGGGCGACCCCCGATCCGCGCAGCATGAGCGTCGAGACCGCGCGCGCGCTCGATGCCGCGATCGGCCCGACCGCGTGGGACGTCCTGCCGCCCGGCGTCGAGCGGATCAGCTACCGCGTGCCGAGCGGCGAGCTCGCGGGGATCGCCGCGGGCGACCCGGCGCACCCGCGCATGGTCCTCGTGCCCGGCGCGACCGGGTCGAAGGAGGACTTCATCCTCATGCTGCCGCTCCTCGCGCAGGCGGGGTTCCGGGTCGAGGCGATCGACCTCGCGGGGCAGTACGAGTCGACCGAGGCCGGTCCCGAGCGGCTCGACCCGCCGCGCGAGCGCTACGACCTCGAGCTCTTCGTCGAGGACGTGCTCGCGGTGCTGCGGGCCGGTCGCACGCCCGTGCATCTGCTCGGCTACTCCTTCGCGGGCATCGTCGCGCAGGTCGTTGCCGTGCGCGCGCCCGAGCTCGTCGCCTCGCTCACCCTGCTGACCGTGCCGCCCGTCTCGGGGCACGTCTTTCGCAAGGCGACCGGGTACTACGGCGGTCTCATGGTCGCCTCGCTGCTCGTCGGCGCGCGCGGCGGCGCGGGGATCCTCGTCTGGGGCATCCGGACGAACAAGAACCACGTCGACGACCAGCGCTACCGCTTCGTCATGGATCGGCTGGAGGTGACCCGCTACTCGAGCGTCATCGACATGTTCCGACTCATGTCGCGCGCACCGGACCTCGTCGACGCGGTGCGCGCGCTGCCGATCCCCAAGCTCGTCGCGTTCGGCGCCCACGACCTGTGGTCGAGCCGCGCGCACCGGCGGTTCGTCGAGCGGATCGGTGCGCAGGAGGCCGAGTACGCGACGGGCCACAGCCCCTGCGAGACGGCGCCGCACCAGCTCGTCCGCGACATGGTCCGGGTCATCGGCCCCGATCCCGCCTAGCAGCGCTCAGCGAGTCGTCCCGGTCGCGGTGCGCGGCTCGCCGCCCTCTGCGCCCCGACGCGTCCACGCCCGTCGGCGGGCGAGCAGCGACTGCTCGCGGTGGTTGACGACGAAGGTGTAGATGCCCATCCGGTAGGTGCGCATCATCCGCGACCATGAGGTCAGCGGACGTGCCGAGACGCCGACGACGAGCGATCGGTCGAAGCGCACGCCCATCCCGGGGAGCAGGTTCATCGCGATGTCGAAGTCGTCGTGGACCTCGCGGTCGTCGCGGTGGACGATGCCGCGGATCGCCCGCCACGCGTCGCCGCGGATCGCGAAGTTCGACCCGAAGACGACCTGGTGGCCGAATACCCACGCGATCGGCCCGTAGTAGATCGGCATCTGGACCCGTTCGCCGTACCAGCGCTGCAGCCGCGTCGCGCCGTAGTATTCGCCGGGCCCGCTCAGGACGTCGAGACCGGGGTCCTCGAAGGCGGCGGCGACGCGCTCGATCCAGTCCGGGCGCGGGAGCGAGTCGGCGTCGAGGCGCCCGATGACGTCGCCGGTCGCGGCGTCGAGGCCCGCGGAGGTCGCCTGCGGGATGCCGCGCTTCGACTCGGCGACGACCCGGGCGCCGTGCGCGAGCGCGACGTCGACCGTCGCGTCGGTCGAGCCGTTGTCGACGACGACGATCTCGTCGGCGCGCCGCGTCTGTGCGTCGAGCGCCGTCAGGCACTGCTCGAGCATGACGGCGTCGTTGTACGAGGGGATGACGACGGAGATGCGGATGACCATCTGCCGATCGCCTAGCGCATCGCCCGGATCGGATCGCCGTCCTCGCCGTGCCGAGTCGCGAGCCACTGCCGCCGGCGCTCCAGGAGCGACTCCTCGCGGTGGTTGAGCGCGAAGGTGCTCATCGCCACCCGGAAGCCTTTCGAATAGCGCGCCCAGTCCTGGTAGGGGCGGGCGGAGACACCGACGATGAGCGATCGGTCGAAGCGGACCTTCGTGCCCGGCACGAGGTTGAGCGTGAAGTCGAGGTCGTCGTGGACGCCCGCGTCGTCCCGGTGCACGTAGTGCCGCAGCTCCCGCCAGGTGTCGGCGCGGATCGCGAGATTCGAGCCGAAGAGCACGTCGTGCCCGAGGAGGAATGCGACGATGCGCGTGTAGAGCGGCATCTGCACCGACTCGGCGAACCAGTGCAGCGCCGCCGGGCCGCCGTAGAACTCGCCGGGTCCGCTCAGCGCCTCGAGCTGCGGGTCGCGCGCGAAGGCGGCGGCGACGCGCTCGACCCAGTCGGCGCGGGGGACGGAGTCGGCGTCGAGGCGCCCGATGACGTCGCCGGTCGCGGCGTCGAGACCCGCGGAGGTCGCCTGCGGGATGCCGCGCTTCGACTCGGTGACGACGCGCGCCCCGTGCGCGAGCGCGACGTCGACGGTCGCGTCGGTCGAGCCGTTGTCGACGACGACGACCTCGTCGGCCGGGCGGGTCTGCGCGTCGAGCGCCGTCAGGCACTGCTTAAGCATCTCGGCGTCGTTGTACGACGGGACCACGACCGAGATGCTGGGGGACATCCCTCGCATCCTAGCCACCTCCTCGTACGGGCCGGGGGATTGCGGGATCAGCCGATCAGGCCGCTCAGACCGCCGAGCAGACTGTTCGACACCCCGCCCATGACGGCGTCGAGCGCCGCCGTCATGAGGCCCCACGCGGCGAGGGTCGCGAGCGTGTAGACGACCGCGAGCGCCAGGCCGCCGAACAGCGCGCTCGCGAACAGCGGCGGCCTCGCGAACGAGGTGACGCGATGCGAGCCGACGTAGATGACGTTCTCCGCGAGGAGCAGCAGCGGCAGACCGATGAAGACCTCGACGACGAGGAACAGGATGAGGCCCGTGTAGCCGGGGATCGCGAGGAACACGGTGCCGAGCACCCACGCGACCGGCGTGAGCGAGTGGGCGGTCCCCACGACGACGAGCGCGTCGACGAAGCCGATGCGTCCGCCGCGGGAGCGCGCCGTGAGCATGAGCGCGAGCGCCCGGACGATGAAGAACAGGACGCCGGCCGCGAGACCCACGAAGTAGGCGCCCGCGAGCACCCCGCCCATCGCGGAGGTGTTGATGAGCCCGCCGAGGGAGCCGCCCAGCGACCCGCCGAAGGAGCCGCCGAGGGAGCCGCCCAGCGACCCGCCGAGCGCGCCGAGCGCATTGCCGAGGGTCTCCCGCAGGATGCCGACGGGGGAGGCGACGAACGCGATGAACCAGAAGCCGACGAGGATCGCGTTGATCGCGACGGGGCTCAGCCAGACGAAGAGCTTGCGTCCGCCGCGCTCCTCGACCGACAGGGCCTCGTCGATCGCGTTCTCCGCGTAGCCGCGGAAGATGATCCCCGCGCCGCGCCACGACTGCTTGAGCGACACCACGAAACCGCCCGGGCGGGCGGGTGCCGGCTGGTACTGCGGGGCGACGGGGCGGAACTGGTCCGTCCACTGCGCGCCGTCCCAGAATCGCTCCTGACCCGGGGTCACCCCGTCGGAATACCAGCCTGCCGGCGCCGTCTCGCTCATCGCACCCTCCCTGCGTCGGTCCCACCATACGGGTTGGCGAGTCGGCAGGGGACTGCGCCGAGCAGTTCGGGACACGCACTACAATGGACAGTCCGCTTTGTCCGGTTGGAGTTCGATGGCGTCAGCAGAAGTCGCCCGCGAGCGAGCGTACGTGCACTCGTTGTACGAGCGTCTCGACCGCATTCGCGACTCCGTGCAGCGGGAGCTGGACGCCGTCCGCGCATCCGGCGAGGCGGGCGGGACGCACCAGTCGCGCACGGAGCGAGACGCCTTTGCGCGGATCTACGAGGACCGCGTCGCGCAGCTGCGCGAGATCGACGAGCGGCTCGCGTTCGGCCGTCTCGAGCTGCAGCCCGTCGACGGCGAGCCCGTCTACCACTACATCGGACGCATCGGCCTGCGCGACGAGGACCAGCAGCCGATCCTGCTCGACTGGCGCGTGCCGCAGGCCAGCGCGTTCTACCAGGCGACCGCGGCGACGCCCCTCGGCGCCCGCTCGCGGCGGCACCTGCACTCGCGGGGCCGCGACGTCATCGGCGTCGACGACGAGGTCTTCGACCAGGCGCTGCTGGACGCCGAGCAGAACGAGCTGCAGGGCGAGGCGGCGCTCATGGCCGCGCTCGGCCGCGAGCGCACGGGCCGCATGCACGACATCGTCGCGACCATCCAGGCCGAGCAGGACCGCATCATCCGCTCCGACCTGCACGGCGCCCTCGTCGTCCAGGGCGGTCCCGGCACGGGCAAGACGGCGGTCGCCCTGCACCGCGCCGCCTACCTGCTCTACTCGCACCGCGAGCGGCTCGCCTCCGCCGGCGTCCTCATCGTCGGACCGTCCCGGTCGTTCCTCGAGTACATCGAGGCCGTCCTGCCGTCGCTCGGCGAGACGGGCGTCGTCACGGCCTCGCTCGGCACGCTCTTCCCCGGCATCGAGGCGACCGAGGAGGACCGGCCGGAGGTCGCCGCGCTCAAGGGCTCCCTCGAGATGGCCCGCCTCCTCGCCCGCGCCGTGAAGTACCGGCAGGTCATCCCGACCGAGGACCGCGTCGTCGAGATCGACGGCGAGCGGATCACCATCCCCGCGCAGCTCATCCGCGACGCGATGCAGCGCGCCTGGGAGACGCACCGGCCGCACAACGTCGCGCGCGTGACGTTCAACAAGGTCGCGATCGCCGCGATCGCGGCGCTGCTCGCCGACGAGCTGCGCCGCCGCGGGCGCGCGATCGACGACTCCGACGCGGCGCTGCTGCGCGAGGACGTGCGCACCGCCTACGACGTCAAGGTCGCGCTCAACACGGCCTGGATGCCGCTGACCCCCGAGAAGCTCATCCGCGACCTCTACGCCCGGCCCAACTGGCTCGCGACGATCACGCAGCGTTGGGCGCCCGAGAAGCGCGCGCTGCTGCTGCGGGGCCGCGACGAGCCGTTCACGATCGGCGACATCCCGCTCCTCGACGAGGCCGCGGAGCTGCTCGGCGAGAACCCGGTCGCCGACACGGCGGCGAGAGAACGCGAGCGGGAGGCGAAGCGCAACCTCGAGAACGCGCAGGCGGCGATCCGCAACATGGGCGTCGAGGGCCTCGTCGACGCGCGCCAGCTCGCCGACTCCTTCGCGGAGGGCGCCGGCTACCGTGCGAGCGCCGCCGAGCTCGCCGTATCCGACCGCACCTGGACGTTCGGCCACATCGTCGTCGACGAGGCGCAGGAGCTCTCGCCCATGCAGTGGCGGCTGCTCGTGCGCAAGAACCCGCTCAAGTCGTTCACGATCGTCGGCGACGTCGCACAGGTCGCATCGGCCGCCGGGACGGGGGACTGGGCGAGCGCGCTCGGTCCCGTGTTCAAGGAGGCGTGGCGGCTCGAGGAGCTCACCGTCAACTACCGCACGCCCGCGCAGATCTCGGAGGCCGCCGAGGCGATGGCTGCGGCCAATGGCGTGCCGATCACGCCGACGACGGCGGTGCGTCACGGCGACTGGCCCGTCGAGATCGTCCACGTGCGCGCGCTCGACGACGACGAGCTCGGCGACGAGGGCCGCGGCGACCTCGCCGACCCGCTCGTCGACGCGATCCTCGACGCCGTCGCCGAGCTGCGCTCCGAGGACGGCGGCGCGGGCGAGGCCGGCAGCGTCGCGATCATCGCGCCCGCCGCCGAGGCGGACGGTCTCGAGCTGGCTCTCACGACCGCGCTCGGCACGGACACGATCGCCCGCGGCGCGAGCGGCCTGCGCCGACCCGTCGCGCTGCTCACGCCCCAGGACGCGAAGGGCCTCGAGTTCGACGCGGTCGTCGTCGTCGAGCCCGGCGACATCGTGGCCGACGGGCCGCGCGGCGCCGGCGCGCTCTACGTCGCGATGACGCGCGCGACGCAGCGGCTCGTGCTCATCGCCTCGGGCGCGCTGCCCGCCGGCATCGCCGAGTCCTAGGCGGGCGTGCCTGCGGGGTCGCGCTCCGGCTCCGGACCCGGGGTGAAGCGGCGCCCGGTCGTCCAGGTCGGCGTGATGCGGATGAACTGCTCCTTGATCGTCGGGACCCACGGCTTGAGCGGGAGCCTCTCGAGCTCGGCGATCTCCGCCGCGCTCTCGACGCGCTCGGCGTCGCCCTTGACGATGACGCTGTAGAGCTCCTCGCCCGTGACGCCGTCGATCTCGAACGCGACGGAGGGGTGGATGACGAGCTCGGCGAGCTTCGTGCCCGGCGCGGTGCGGAAGACGAGGCGGCCCTCGTCGTCGACGACGTAGTTGACGGGGAAGATGTCGATCTCGCCGGCTGCGGCGAGGGCGATCCGGCCGAGGACGTTCGCCCGGAGCAGCGCCTGGCACTCCGACTCGGTCAGCGGGATGAGGGGCTCGGCGGCGTTCATGCCTTCAGGATAGGCCTCGGTCGATCAGCCGCTAGCGTTGGCGCATGCGCTGGGCCTGGCCGTTCTGGATCTATGCGGCCGTGACGGTCGTGCACCTCGTGAACATCGCCGTCCCGGCGACCGATGACGGCCCGACGAAGGCGCTGCTCATGCCCGCGCTCCTCGTGAGCGTCGCGATCGCGCTGGCGTGGACGTCGCGGCTGCGCGGTGCACGCGCGTGGTGGGGCGTCGGCCTGCTCGCGCTCGGCATCGTCGCGTCCTTCTTCGGCGACGTCCTGCTCGGCCCGGCGTTCGTCGTCGGCCTCGTGTGCTTCGCGGCGGCCCACATCGCCTACATCGTCCTGTTCAACGGGCCCGCCCGCGCCCGGCCGGTCGCCTGGTGGTCGCTCGGCTACCTCGTGGTGCTCGTCGTGATCATCGCCGTGCTCTGGCCGCATCTCGGCGAGCTGCGGCCCGTCCTCGTCGGCTACGGCGTCGTGCTCGCGCTCACCGCCATGACGTCGACCCGCGTCAACGCGCTCGCGGCCTGGGGCGGCGGCCTGTTCCTCGCCTCCGACGCCCTGCTCGCGTTCCGGCTCTTCTACCCCGACTTCCGCAGCGCGTTCCCCGACCCCTGGCAGGATCTCGCCATCATGGCGTTCTACTGCGCGGGCGAGGGCCTCATCGCACTCGGCGTGCTGCGCCGGCTGCGGGAGCTGCCGCGCTGAGCCGAACTCGGGCCCCCGCGGATGCGCTAGACTCTTCCGGTTGCCGTGACATCGGCCGCGGATACAGAGCGTCCTGGACAGCAGGTCCCGGACACCGCGCAGCGAGAGGAAGGCGGGCCACCATATGGCACTCGATTCGGACATCAAGAAGGCGATCATCGACGAGTACGCCACCCACCCGGGTGACACGGGCTCGCCCGAAGTGCAGGTCGCGATCCTCACCCAGCGGATCAAGGACCTCACCGAGCACCTCAAGGAGCACAAGCACGACCACCACTCGCGTCGTGGCCTGCTCCTGCTCGTCGGCCAGCGCCGCCGGCTCCTCGGCTACCTCCAGGACATCGACATCGCGCGGTACCGCTCGCTGATCGAGCGCCTGGGGCTGCGCCGATAGAACGGCATCCCGCTAGTCTTCTGCGAACGGACCGTCCCCCTGCGGGGCGGTCCGTTCCCTTTTGCCCTCGCGGGGCACGCAATAGCATCGGGGACGTGAAGCGCTACTGGCCGTTCCTGTTGTACGCGGCGGCCGTGGTCCTGCATCACGTGTATCTGCTCGTCGATCCGCAGTTCTGGACCAAGGGACTGCTCATGTCGACGCTGCTGCTCGCGGTACTGCTCGTCGGCCTGTGGACGGACCGCGGGATCGTCGCCGGCCGCCGCGCGGTGTGGATCTTCGCGCTGCTGTGCCTGGCGATCGCGTTCTCCGGTCTCGGCGACATCGCGCTCGAGTACTCGTTCGTGATCGGCGTCGTGTCCTTCGCGCTCGCCCAGCTCGCGTTCATCGGGCTCTTCGCGGGGCCGGCCCGCAGCCGGTCGTTCCCGTGGTGGGCGATCCCGTACGGGCTCGTCTACTCGCCGATCATCGCGCTGCTGTGGGGCTACCTCGGCCCGTTCGGGGCGCTCATCGCGATCTACGGGCTGGTGCTGCTCGCGATGGCGGTCACCTCGGTCGTCGTGAACCGGATGGTCGCGGTCGGCGGACTCGTCTTCCTCGTGTCGGAGTCGCTGCTGGGGATCCGGATGTTCGTGCCCGAGTGGCTGGGCTGGTTCCCCGACCCGTATCAGGACGTGACGATCATGCTGCTCTACTGCATCGGCCAGGGCCTCATCGCCTATGGCGTGGTCCGGCGGCTCGAGCGCGAGCCGGAGCTCGCGCTGGTGCGCGTGCGTCGCCGCTCGGAGCTTGCGGCGACCTCCTGATCGCCGGTGCGCCCCGCCCGACCGATCGGGAATAGGTCGGCGGGTCATGGCGTTCTGTGAGAAGATCAATGCAAATGAATGAATCGTGGAGAACGCGATTCGGCAGGACGAGGAGCGGACCATGAACGACGCGAGCGGCATGCAGTTCGGGATCTTCTCGGTGAGCGACATCACCGAGGACCCCACGACCAGGACGACCGTCAGCGAAGCGCAGCGGATCAAGGACTGGATCACCATGGCGGTCCACGCCGAAGAGGTCGGCCTTGACGTCGTCGCGATCGGCGAGCACCACAACCCGCCCTTCTTCTCCAGCTCCCCGACGACGACGCTCGCCAACGTCGCCGCCCGGACGAAGCGCATCCAGCTGTCCACCGCGACGACCCTCATCACGACGAACGACCCCGTCAAGATCGCCGAAGACTTCGCGATGCTCCAGCACGTCGCCGACGGGCGGGTGGACCTCATGCTCGGCCGCGGCAACACCGGCCCCGTCTACCCGTGGTTCGGCAAGGACATCCGACAGGGCATCGAGCTCGCGCTCGAGAACTACGCGCTGCTGCACCGGCTCTGGCGCGAGGAGTTCGTTGACTGGTCCGGGCGCTTCCGCACGCCGCTGCAGAGCTTCCAGTCCACGCCGCGCCCCCTCGACGGCGTCGCGCCGTTCGTCTGGCACGGCTCGATCCGCTCGCCCGAGATCGCCGAGCAGGCCGCGTACTACGGCGACGGCTTCTTCGCGAACAACATCTTCTGGCCCAAGGAGCACTACCAGCGCCTCATCGCCTACTACCGTCAGCGCTTCGAGCACTACGGCCACGGCACCGCCGCACAGGCGATCGTCGGGCTCGGCGGCCAGTTCTTCGCGCGCAAGAACTCGCAGGACGCGGTCGACGAGTTCCGCCCCTACTTCGACAACGCGCCCGTCTACGGCCACGGACCGTCGCTGGAGGACTTCACGCAGCAGACGCCGCTCACCGTCGGCTCGCCCCAGCAGGTCATCGACCGCTACGCCGGGATGCGCGAGCACTTCGGCGACTACCAGCGTCAGCTCTTCCTCGTCGACCACGCCGGCCTGCCGCTCAAGACGGTGCTCGAGCAGCTCGACATCCTCGGCGGCGAGATCGTGCCGGCGCTGCGGCGGGAGCTCGGCGTGAACCGTCTCGCGGAGGTGCCGGCGGCGCCGACGCACGAGGCGCTCGTCGCTGCGGCGGCGGCCGGCGAGCTGCCCGTGCCCGGCGGCCGCAAGGAGCACACCGGCGCCGCCTTCGGCGTCGAGCCCAGCGGTGCCGCCTTCGGCGTCACGGGCTGACAAAATGCCGACGGGCTGAGGTTTCGGGTAGGAAACCTCAGCCCGTCGCGCAGTTCTCAGCCCGCGGATCCCCGAGGGAGGCGCCCTTCGACTCGCTGCGCTCGCTCAGGGACCCGATACATCTCGCGGGTCCCTGAGCGAGCCGACGAGCGCCCGCGGATCCCTGAGCGAGCGCAGCGAGTCGAAGGGCCGCCCCTCAGCTGCCTCAGCCCGCGAGCACCCCGCGCAGCCAGCCGAGGCGCCGCTTGCGGATGATCTCCGACGTGGGGTGGTCGGCGGCGAACGACTCGAAGGCGTGCCAGATGCCCGGCGTCACGTGCAGCTCGGCCGACACGCCCGCCGCCCAGAGCCGCGTCGCGTAGGCGACGTCCTCGTCGCGGAAGAGCTCGCACTCGCCGACGTCGATGAACGCCGGCGGCAGACCCGACAGGTCGGTCGCCCGCGCGGGCGCCGCGTACGCCGGGACCGCGTCGCTGCCGGGAGCGAGCTCGCCGAGGAACGCCGCCCAGCCCGAGTCGCCGGACGTGCCGCTCCACAGGCCGACCTCGCGGTAGACCTGCGCCGACGTCGTCGACTGCGTGTCGTCGAGCATGGGGTACTCGAGCAGCTGGCCCTTGATCGCCGGACCCTTGCGGTCGCGCGCGATGAGCGCGACGGCCGCGGCGAGGTTGCCGCCCGCGCTCGCGCCCGCGACGACGATGTTCGACGCGTCGACGCCGAGCGACGCCGCGTTCTCGGCGAACCACACGAAGCCCGCGTACGAGTCCTCCGTCTGCGTGGGGTACGCGTGCTCGGGGGCGAGCCGGTACTCGACCGACACGACGACCGCGTTCAGCTCATCCGCCCACTGCGCGTACTCGAGCGCGCCGAGGAAGCGGTCGCCGATCATCATGCCGCCGCCGTGGATGTAGTAGATGCCCGCGCCGGACTTGACGCCGTCGGCGGGCTCCCAGATCGAGAGGGTGATCTCGTCGCCCTGGTAGCCGGGGACCGTCACCTCGCGGTGGCTCAGGCCCGGGTGCGCCTCCTGGGCGAGCTCGAGGTTCGTCGGGACGCCGGGGATCGGCTCGCGCATCGCCGGCGCGATGTCCGCCGTGATGTGCTTCGGGAAGAACTCGTGCAGCGCGTTCAGGATCTCGGCCGCGTCGGGCGCGAAGGGGGGCTGCGGGGTGGACGTCATCGTGCCTCCGGTCGTAGTGCGGTCGGCTTCGTCGCCGACCGGATCGATTCGTTCGAATGGTACCCCGTCGTGCTGGTCTCGTTCGACGGTCCGTCGAGCCCGGACGGCGGCGACCGCGCGGTCGATCACGAGGCCGAGTCCGAGCGCCGCGACCGCCGAGGCGATGACCGCGAGGAGCGGGTGCTCGCGGAACACGGCGCCGAAGGCGGTCCCGACGCCGACCTGGAAGCAGGCCCATGCGAGGCCCGCGCCGGCCGCGAGCGGCAGGTAGCGCCGCAGCGGCAGGCGGGCGGCGCCGATCGAGAGATTGACGGCGATCCGGGCGAACGGGATGTAGCGGGCCGTGAAGACGAGCGCGGCGGTCCGCCGCAGCGCGACCGAGCGCACGCGCGCGACGGCGGCGCCGAGACGACCCTCGCGCTGCCAGCGCCATCGGTCGAGACCGACCGCCCGGCCGACCCCGTAGCAGGCGAGGTCGCCCGTCAGCGCGCCCGCCGCGGCGACCGGGATGAGCAGCCAGAGCGCGGCCGGGTCGGTGCTCATCGCGAGCGCGCCGAGCGCGGCGACCGCGATCTCGCCGGGCACGACGACGAGGAACGCGTCGGCGACGACGAGCGCGTAGAGCGCGGGGTAGAGCCACCAGGACCCGATGAGGGCGTCGAGCCACGGGATCGCGAAGCTTCCCGCGACATGCACGCGACAAGTCCTAGCGGGGCCGGGTGAACGGCGGGCGACGGATCGCGCCCGAGATCGCCGCAGACGGTCCGGCAGGAGAACGTCATGTGAACCTTCCGTGCCGAGGCCCCTCCCGGCGCGGTCGGACCGTGCCGGTCGCGGACTCTGGATGCATGAGAGTCGCACTGGTCGCCGAGACCTTCCTGCCGCAGATGAACGGAGTCGTCGGCTCCGTCGTCCAGGTGCTGCGCCACCTGCGTGCGCGCGGGCACGAGGCCGTCGTCATCGCGCCGCGCGGCACGAGCGAGCCCGACACCGAGCTGCTGCACGGCGCCGACATGTCGGCGCTGCGCTCGCTCGCGGCGCCCGGCTATCCGGAGGTCCGGCTCACGCTCGCGACCGCGGGCCGTCTCGGCGCGGTCCTGCGCGAGAGCCGAGCCGACGTCGTCCACCTCGCGTCGCCGTTCCTGCTCGGCTGGCAGGCGCTGCGGGCCGCCGAGCGCCTCGACATCCCGAGCGTCGCCGTGTACCAGACCGATATCCCCGGCTACGCGAAGCGCTACGGGTACCCGGCGCTCGCCCCCGCCCTCGACGCGCACGTCGCCCGCATCCACGGCCGCGCCACCCTCAACCTCGCCCCGTCGAGTGCTGCGCTCGATGCCCTCGGCGCACTCGGGGTCGATCGCGTGCGGCTCTGGGCCCGAGGCGTCGACGCGGAGCGCTTCCATCCCGCCAAGCGCAGCGATGCGCTCCGGCGCGAGCTCGCGCCCGGCGGCGAGCTCCTCATTGGCTACGTCGGACGTCTCGCGCCCGAGAAGCAGGTCGCGGACCTCGCGGCGCTCGACGGCATCCTCGGCACGCGCCTCGTCATCGTCGGCGACGGTCCCGACCGGGCGTCGCTCGAGCGGGCGCTGCCGCGGGCCGCGTTCCTCGGCTTCCGCGGCGGAGAGGAGCTCGCCCGGACGGTCGCGTCGTTCGACGTGTTCGTCCACCCCGGCGAGAACGAGACCTTCTGCCAGACCGTCCAGGAGGCGCTCGCGAGCGGCGTGCCGGTCGTCGCGACCGGTCGCGGCGGCCCGCTCGACCTCGTAGCCTCGAGCCGGACCGGCTGGCTGTACCGGCCGGGCGACCTCGGCGACCTCCGCGGGCGGGTCCTCGACCTCGTCGGGGACGGCACGAAGCGGCGGGCGTTCGCCGCGGCGGCGCGCGCCTCGGTCGCGCACCGCACCTGGACGCGGCTCGGCGACGAGATCCTCGGCCACTACGAGGACGCCGTCGCGATCCGCGCGGGCCGACCCGTCGTCGGCGGCGCCGTGTGGCATGACCCCGCGCGTCGGGGACTCGCAGGTCGCGACTTCCCGGACCCTGGTCGCTGGCACCGCTTCGTCGCGCTCGGCGACTCGCTCGCCGAGGGACTCAGCGACTCCTCACGGCAGGCCCCCGGCGAGTTCCGCGGCTGGGCGGACCGGCTCGCGACCTACCTCGCGCGCAGCGGCGACCGGACGACGCCGCTTCGCTACGCGAACCTCGGCGTGCGCTCGCGTCGCATCGCCGACGTCGTCGGCGAGCAGATCCCGCGGGCGATCGAGCTGCGCGCCGACCTCGTGGCGATCCTCGTCGGCGCGAACGACCTCGCGGGCTCGCGCATCCGGGTCGAGACGATCGCGCAGCGACTGGGGGACGGGATCCGTGCGCTGCGGGCGACCGGCGCCGACGTGCTCGTCGTCGCACCGTTCGCACCCGCGCGCTGGTACCTGTACTGGCTCGATCGCCGATTCGCCCGCTTCGCCGGCGCGCTGCACCGCATCGCGGCGGAGACCGGCTCGATCCTCGTCGACTTCCGGAGCGATCCCGCCTGCCGCGAGCCGAGGGCCTGGGCGGACGACCGCGTGCACCTGTCGTCGCACGGGCATCGCGTTCTGTCCTATCGTGCGGCCGAGGCGCTCGGCATCCCCGGCGCGCTCGAGGTCGGCGTGCTCGACATCGCGATGCACGACGAGCCCGGCTCGCACGACGAGCACATCGGCACGCTCGCGTGGCTCGGCCGCCACATGCTCCCGTGGGCGCTTCGTCGCCTGCGCGGCCGCACCGCGGGCGACGGGCTCGCGCCCAAGCATGCCGGGATGGTCACCATCCCGCCTCGGTCGGCGATGCTCGCTCCCGGTCGCATCGACACCCGCGCGAGCGCGCCAGAACGCGAGTGAGGCGAGTGGTCGGGGGCCTGGCCGAGTCAGCCGGACTTGCGGCGGAACTCCCGCTTGCCGCCCGCCTTGCCGTGGGTCGCGCCGGAGCCGCCGTTGGCACCGCCGACGCCGGGACCCGCGCCGCCGCCCTGCTTCTTCCGTTCGAGCGCGGCGAGCATCCTCGCCTTCGCATCGTCGGCCGCCGACTCGTCCGGGGTGCGATCGCGTTCTTCGGACATGCTCTGCAGTCTACGTCCGCCGCCGTGCGCTCGGACCGGCGCGCCGGGCCCGAATCGAGGCGCGACTGCTAGACTCTCTGCCGCAACAACATCTGCCACAACACAGGAGCAGGCGGGCACGAAGCTGGTCTACGGTGGTGGCTCCCCGGAGCGTTGGTCGAGTAGCGCGAAGCGCGTACTGAGACCGCCCGGTGGGTTTCGACTGTAAACCAGAGCCGGTCCCGGCGGCCAAGCCGCGATCCCTTCCTGCCCGCTCCTGCTCCTTTCTGATGAAGGGCGCGTGCATCGCGCCCATGACGAAAGGATGGGAATCCCTTGGAGGGTCCCGAGATCAAGTTCGCCGAAGCCGTCATCGACAACGGCAAGTTCGGCAAGCGCGTGGTGCGGTTCGAGACCGGCCGCCTCGCGCAGCAGGCGCAGGGCGCGGTCGCCGCGTACCTCGACGAGGACACGATGCTCCTCAGCGCCACGAGCATCGGCAAGAGCCCGCGGGAGGGCTTCGACTTCTTCCCGCTCACGGTCGACGTCGAGGAGCGGGCGTACGCCGCGGGCAAGATCCCCGGCTCGTTCTTCCGCCGCGAGGCGCGTCCCTCGACCGAGGCGATCCTCGTGTGCCGGCTCATCGACCGGCCGCTTCGCCCGTCGTTCGTCGACGGCATCCGCAACGAGGTGCAGATCGTCATCACGGTCCTGTCGATCGCGCCCGACGAGTTCTACGACGCGCTCGCGATCAACGCCGCCTCGGCGTCGACGCAGATCAGCGGCATCAAGTTCTCCGGCCCGATCGCCGGTGTGCGCCTCGCGCTCATCGACGGCCAGTGGGTCGCGTTCCCGAAGTTCAGCCAGCTCGCCGAAGCCGTCTTCGACCTCACGGTCGCCGGCCGCGTGCTGGACAACGGCGAGGTCGCGATCATGATGGTCGAGGCCGAGGCGACCGAGGCGTCGTGGGAGCTCATCCGCGGCGGCGCGATCAAGCCCGACGAGGAGAAGGTCGCGGAGGGCCTCGAGGCGGCGAAGCCGTTCATCAAGGAGCTCGTGCGCGCCCAGGCCGAGCTCGCCGCGCAGTCGGCGAAGGAGATCGTCGACTACCCGCTCTTCGCCGACTACTCCGACGCGCTCTACGCGGCGGTCGAGTCGCTCAGCTACGACGAGCTGAAGCCGATCTACCAGATCGCCGACAAGGTCGAGCGGCAGAACGCCGACGACGCCCTCAAGGCGCGCGTCAAGGAGGCCATCGCGGCGAAGGTCGAGGCCGGCGAGCTGCCCGCCGAGGCGAACGGTCAGGTCTCGGCCGCGTACAAGTCGGTCACCAAGAAGATCGTCCGCGGGCGGATCCTCTCCGAGGGCGTGCGCATCGACGGCCGCGGCCTCAAGGACATCCGCGCGCTCGACGCCGAGGTGCAGGTCATCCCGCGCGTCCACGGCTCCGCGATCTTCCAGCGCGGCGAGACGCAGATCCTCGGCGTCACGACGCTCAACATGCTCAAGATGGAGCAGGAGATCGACTCGCTGAGCCCGATCAAGAAGAAGCGCTACCTGCACCACTACAACTTCCCGCCCTACTCGACCGGTGAGACCGGCCGCGTCGGCAGCCCCAAGCGGCGCGAGATCGGCCACGGCTTCCTCGCCGAGCGCGCGCTCGTCCCGGTGCTCCCGACCCGCGAGGAGTTCCCCTACGCGATCCGTCAGGTCTCCGAAGCGCTCGGCTCCAACGGCTCGACGTCGATGGGCTCGGTCTGCGCCTCGACGCTGTCGCTGCTGAACGCGGGCGTGCCGCTGCGCGCGCCCGTCGCCGGCATCGCGATGGGTCTCGTCTCCGACGAGGTCGACGGTCAGACGCGCTACGCGACCCTCACCGACATCCTCGGCGCGGAGGACGCGCTCGGCGACATGGACTTCAAGGTCGCCGGCACGCCCGACTACGTCACGGCGCTGCAGCTGGACACGAAGCTCGACGGCATCCCCTCCGACGTCCTCGCGGGCGCCCTCAAGCAGGCCAAGGAGGCTCGCACCGCGATCCTCGGCGTCCTGAACGAGGCGATCGACGGGCCGGACGAGATGGCCCCGACCGCCCCGCGCGTCATCTCGGTGCAGATCCCGGTCGACAAGATCGGCGAGCTCATCGGCCCGAAGGGCAAGACGATCAACGGCATCCAGGACGAGACCGGCGCCCAGATCTCGATCGAGGACGACGGCACCGTCTACATCGGCGCGGTCGACGGCCCCTCGGCCGAGGCGGCCCGTGCCGCGGTCAACGCGATCGCGAACCCGTCGAACCCGGAGGTCGGGGAGCGCTTCCTCGGCACCGTCGTCAAGCTCGCGACGTTCGGCGCCTTCGTGTCGCTGACGCCCGGCAAGGACGGCCTCCTGCACATCTCCGAGGCGCGCAAGCTCGCCAACGGCAAGCGCGTGGAGAACCTCGAGGACGTGCTCTCGGTGGGTCAGAAGCTCCAGGTCGAGATCTCGAAGGTCGACGACCGCGGCAAGCTCTCGCTCGTGCTCGTCGGCGACGACGCGCCGGCCGAGGCTCCCGCGGAGGCTCCGGCCGAGGCGTAGCCGATTGCTGCTCGATCGAGGAGGGCGTCCCGCAGGGGGCGCCCTCCTCGCGTCTGCGCGACACGCCGTATAACGGTTCGGTTTCGCGGGCGAGTCGCCGCTGTGCGCGCCCCTAGCCTGGTCCAAAGGGAAGGACTCCTCCAGGTGACGCCGGCAGAGCTGAAGGTCGCGACGGGCCCGAACACCAGGCTCCAGTCGCCCGTAGCCCGCGTGATCGGCGAGTCCGACCTGAGCGTCTATCCCCTCGCGCTCGGTGGCAATGTCTTCGGCTGGACCGTCGGCGACGAGGCGGCGCGGCGCATCCTCGACGTCTACGCCGACTTCGGCGGCAGCTTCGTCGACACCGCCGACTCGTACGCGGGCGGCCGCAGCGAGACGATCATCGGCTCGTGGATGGCGGCCAAGCGCAACCGCGATCGCATGATCGTCTCGACGAAGGTCGGCAAGTCGCCCGACCACCCCGGGCTGTCGCAGCGCGAGGTCCTCGCCTCGGTCGAGGCCTCGCTGCAGCGCCTGCGGGTCGAGGCGATCGACCTGCTCTTCCTCCACATCGACGATCTCGACACGCCGTTCGAGGAGACCCTGCTCGCGGTCGACCGGCTCATCCGGGAGGGCAAAGTCCGCTACTTCGGCGGCTCCGACCACCACGGCAATCGACTCGTCGAGGCGCGCGTCGCCTGCGGGATGATGGGCGTCGCGCCGATGGTCGCGCTGCAGAACGAGTACAACCTCGTCCGGCGCGCCGAGTTCGAGCAGGACCTGAGCCCGGTCGTCGACAGTCTCGGCCTCGGCTTCCTGCCCCGCTTCGGCCTCGCCGGCGGATTCCTGTCGGGCAAGCACCCGACTCGCGCGGACCTCGGCCGCACGTCACGCGCTCGCGGCCTCGCTCAGTACTTCGACAAGCGCGGGATGCGGGTGCTGTCGGTCCTCGAGCAGATCGCTGCGGAGCAGGACGTCTCGATGACCACGATCGCCGTCGCCTGGCTGCTCACGAGGTCGAACGTCACCGCCCCCGTCGTGTCCGCGACGAGCCCCGAGCAGGTCCGCGAGCTCCTCGCCGCGCCCATGATCGGCCTGACCCGCCAGCAGGTCGCGGCGCTCGACGAGGTTTCGGCCTGGCGCTAGCGTCGCGACCCGCTCCGGCCGGCTCAGCGCGGCGGCTCGGGCGGCAGCGGCTGGCCGTTCAGCACGGTCTGGGGGCTCGGCGCCGCGTCGAGCGCCGTGGGCTCGCTCTCCGCCACCTCCTCGATGGGCGCGGCGGAGCCGTCCCGGCGCACCTTGCGGACGGCGACGGCGTACTGGATCGCGACGATGATGGTGCCGACGCCGCCGATCGCGAGCGGGTACCAGAAGACGCGGTACTCGCCCCCGCCGTCGTGGGCGATGAACCAGTACTGCACGAACGGGATCGCGGCGCCGACGACGAAGACGGCGGCGAGGCCGAAGAGCGTCCAGCGCAGCCCGGAGAGGCTGGTCTGGCGCACGTTGCCCTTGCGGTCGGGCTTCGCGGCGAGCACGCCGTGCTGCTTGCGTGCGAGCACGAGGAGCACGATGGTGCCGATGAGGAACAGGATCGCGATGATCAGGAGCACGAACCACAGCGCATACATGGGGTCGCCGCTCGCGATCGGATTGTCGGCGAGATACGAGTTGAACGCGTCGGCGAGCGCGGCGTAGTCGTCGCCGCCGGCCGCCAGCGTCTCGATGCCGGCGTCGTAGGCGGTCTGGTCCTCGGCGAGGATGGCGGCGGAGACGGCCGTCGCACCCTCCGCCATCTGCTCGGAGGCGACGGCGAAGCGCTCGGCGAGGTCGCGCATCGTCGGGTCGGCGGCTGCGGCGGCGTGCCCGCGGAACTCGTCCGCGGCGGCCCCGGCGGCGAGCGCGAAGCCGTCCGTCGCCTCGATGACCTCGTCGAGGGTCGCCGTCGAGGAGTTGAAGACCTCGACGAAGTCGTCGAACGCCATCCCGAAGACCTCGTCGGTCGCGATCATGTCCTCCCGGGTGTCGGCGAGGGCGGGGGATTGGATGCCGATCACAGTGATGAGGGCGGCGATGATGCCGATGATCGCGTTCCGTGCGCGCATGGGGTCCTTCCGGTCGACAGGTGCAACGACCCATCCACCCTAGATGACCCCCGAACGGGGGGGCATGCGATCGAATCCGGGGCGCGGGCTCGGCCGTCGAGTCCGGCGTCCAGGCCGCGAGCGGCTACCCTCGAACGGTGCCAGGCGTGCCGCTGACGATCGACGACGACGAGCTCCGATTCGAGACGGCGGGCGGCACGCGTGTCGCCCGGACGGTGCATCCGTCCGGCCTGCGCATCCTGACCGAGCAGGTGCCCGGCTCGCAGTCGGCGTCGATCGGGTTCTGGATCCCGGCCGGCTCGCGCGATGAGGCCGACGGCGCGTTCGGGTCGACGCACTTCCTCGAGCACCTGCTCTTCAAGGGCACGAACGCGAGGAGCGCGCTCGACATCGCCGTCGCGTTCGACGAGGTCGGCGGCGACCACAACGCGGTGACGGCGAAGGAGTACACCTGCTACTACGCGAAGGTGCGCGACCGCGACGTCCCGATGGCGGTGGGCGTGCTCGCCGACATGATCGCCGACTCGCTCATCGAGCCGGACGAGTTCGAGATGGAGCGCGGGGTCATCCTCGAGGAGCTCGCGATGGCCGACGACGACCCCTCGGACGTCGCGGGGGAGCGCTTCGCGGAGGCGGTCTTCGGCGCGAACCCGCTCGCCCGCCCGATCGGCGGCAGCCCCGCGTCGATCGAGGCGGTCGGACGCGACGCGGTCGTCGCCCACTACCGCGCGCACTACCGGCCGGAGGAGCTCGTCGTGACCGCGGCGGGCGCCGTCGACCATGATGCGATCGTCGACGCGGTCGTCGCGGGCCTCGCGCTCGCGGGCTGGGACATGACGGCAGCGGCCCCGCCGCAGCCGCGTCGCCGCCTCGACGCGGTCCCCGTCGAGCCGGCCGCGCCCGTCGTCGTGGTCGATCGCAAGCTCGAGCAGGTCAGTCTCGTCATCGGTGCGCCGGGACTCACCGGCTCCTCGGCGGAGCGCCCCGCCCTGTCCGTGCTCAACACCGTGCTCGGTGCCGGCATGTCGTCGCGGCTCTTCCAGGAGGTGCGCGAGAAGCGCGGCCTCGTCTACTCGGTCTACTCCTTCGCCTCCGGCTACTCCGACTCGGGCGCGATCGGCATGGCCGCCTCGTGCACGCCGAAGAAGGTCGGCGAGGTTGTGCGGGTCATGACGGCCGAGTTCGAGCGACTCGCCGCGGAGAACGTCAGCGACGCCGAGCTGCGACGCGCCGTCGGCTTCATGAGCGGCGCCGGCGCGCTCGCGATCGAGGACTCCGACGCGAGGATGAACCGCCTCGGTCGCGCCGAGATCTCGCTCGGCGAGTTCGTCGACCTCGACGAGTGGTCCACCCGGCTCGAGGCGGTCACCGCCGACGACGTCCGCGGTCTCGCCGCGCGCCTCGTCGCCGCACCGCGGGTCGTCGCCGCGGTCGGGCCCGTCAAGGAGGGCGACCTCGCCCGGTAGCCTGGACCCATGGCATTCACCGTCGCCGTCGTCGGCGCATCCGGGCGGCTCGGGAGCGTCATCACGGGCGTCGTCCGGGCGACGCCGGGCGCCGAGCTCGTCGCGGAGCTGAGCTCGAAGGACTCGCTCGAGGCCGCGTTCGCCGCCGATGTCGTCGTCGAGGCGACGCATCCGGCGGTCTCGCCGGAGATCGTCGGTGCGGTCGTCGAGCGCGGCGGGCGCGTGCTCGTCGGCACCTCGGGCTGGTCCGAGAGCCGACTCGCGACGCTGCGCGCCGAGGTCGCCGCGCACCCGGGCAGCGCCGCGGTCGTCATCCCGAACTTCTCGCTCGGCTCGGCGCTCGCGACCGGCTTCGCGACCATCGCCGCGCGCTACTTCGGCTCCGCGGAGATCATCGAGGCGCACCACGCGGGCAAGGTCGACTCGCCGTCGGGCACCGCGGTCCGCACCGCCGAGCTGATGGCCAGGAGCGCGTCGCGCCCCTTCTCCGCCCCGCACGCCGACCAGCGCGCCCGCGGGCAGCAGGTCGGCGGCATCCCCATCCACTCGCTGCGGCTCGACGGCGTCGTCGCGAAGCAGGAGGTGCGCTTCGGCGGCACCGGCGAGACGCTGACGATCACGCACGACACGGTGTCGAACACCTCCTACGAGGCGGGGATCAGGGCCTCGCTGCTGCACGTCGCGGAGCTCTCCGACGAGGTCGTCGTCGGACTCGATGCGGTCCTCGGCCTGTCGTTCTCGTGAACGCCAGTCGCTGGGGCCTCGTCAGCGTCGTCGTGATGGCGGCGCTCACCGCCCTCTACCTCGCGTTCACGATCCAGTACGCGATCATCATGATCTCCGCGCCGGAGCCCATAGCGAAGGCCCTCGGGATCGCGCTCATCATCCTGCCCGTCATCGCGGTCTGGTATCTCGCGACCGAGCTCGTGTTCGTCGCCCGCGGTCAGCTGCTGCTGCGCCGGCTCGCGGCGGAGGGCGGGCTGCCGGTCGACGACCTGCCGCGACTGCCGAGCGGCAAGGTCGACCAGGACGCGGCGAAGGCCGAGTTCCCCGGCTACAAGGACGCCGTCGAGGCCGATCCCGAGTCCTGGCGCGCGTGGCTGCGCCTCGCCCTCGCCTACGACGCCGCGGGGGATCGCGGCCGTGCGCGCTGGGCGACCCGCGAGGCGCTCAAGCGCCCGCGTTGACGCCGCGGACGACGGCGTTCTCATGAATGAAGGGCCTTTCGTGACGAAACAGCCTTCGTCCGCGAGAACGCCGTGTTTCGCGGCTGCATGCGGGACTACTGCAGCGTCGCCTCGAGCGTGATCGCGACGCCCGCGAGGGCCTGCGACAAGGGGCAGTTCGCCTTCGCGTCCTCGGCGATCCGCTGGAAGTCCTCCGCCGACAGCCCAGGCACCTTGGCGCTGACGAGCAGGTGCGATCCCGTGATGCCGGTGCCCGGCTGGAACGTGACCGCCGCGGTCGCCGAGATCGACTCGGGCGGCGTGCCGTTGCCGGTCAGCGCGTGGGCGAGCGCCATCGAGAAGCAGGCCGAGTGGGCGGCGCCGAGCAGCTCCTCGGGCGTCGTCGTGTCGGAGGCCGCACCCGAGCGCGAGGCCCAGGTCACGGGGAAGCTGCCGGAGCCGGACGCGAGCGCGACGGTGCCCGATCCTTCGGTGAGTGTGCCGTGCCACTGGGTCGTGGACTCTGAGGTGACTGCCATGCGGCGAGCCTACGTCGCGAGTAGCATGAACGCCATGTGCAAGCAGATCACGTGCGAGACGTGCGGCCGCCCGACCTGGACCGGCTGCGGCCAGCACATCGAGGACGCGCTCTACGACGTCCCCGTCGCAGAGCGCTGCCCGGGCCATGAGGAGCTCGTCTCCGCGTAGCCGGCCTCGGCTCGGGCCCGTGCGGCGGCTCAGGCCGCGAGCGGCGTGCGCGGCCTGATGAGGCCTGCGCGCGCGAGCAGCAGGTACACCTGGCAGCCGAGGCAGTAGCCGACGAAGGCCTGCAGGAACGACGCGATGACGACGAACGCCGCCGCGATCGCGAGGCCGTAGGGCACGCCGAACGCGTGCAGGACGAGGCCGGCCGTCGTCAGCGCGAATCCGACGCCGAGCGCGAAGCGCGGGGGCCGAGCGTCCTCCGTCGGGATCGGCTTGCTGAGGCGCGGCTGCACGACGCGCCGGTAGAACGCGGCGAAGGGGTGCGCGGCGTTGCCCCAGATGGTGCCTGCGCCGAACGAGAGCCAGAGCACGAAGACGAGGATGAACTCGGCGCTGAGCACCCGTCCGAGGAGCGTCGACTCGATCGGCGTGAGGAGCGCGACGACGAGCGCCGCGAGGGCGATGACGAAGGTGTAGCCGCCGACCCAGCGCGGGGCGCGGGAGTCGACCCGCGGCGCGGCGGACGGGGCGGTGGGGCTGGTCGCTGGCTGGGACATCAGAGGTTCCATTCGGGGGTCGGGACGAGGGTGTCGAGCACGGCGCTCAGCTCATCGCGCCGGGGGGCGCCGCCGAAGCGGCTCACGAGCCGACCGTCGCGATCCAGCACGAACACGGTCGGAGTCTGCAGGATGTGCAGCCGTTTCGCGAGGTCCGGACGGTGGGTCAGGTCGACGTCGTGGTGCACGACGCCGCCGCGCTCGCCCGCGACCTGCTGCAGGAAGCGTCGCGTCGCGGGGCAGGTCGCGCAGTACTCGGTCGAGAACTGCACGAGGGTCGCGGGCGCGAACTCGTCGAGCCCGGGCAGCTCGGCCGGCGCGAAGGCCTCGCCCTTCGCCGCTCGCGCCCGACCGGTCGTCGCCCGCCAGAGCACGCCGAGGATCGCCGCGAGCAGCACGACGCCGCCGGCGACGACCAAGGCGAGGACCGGGTCCACATGACAATCTTCGTCGCCCGCGCGCGATGCGCCGCACTGTGACGGTCGGTTACTAGGGTGAAGGCGTGACCGACTCCGCAGCCCAGCAGGAAGTCCAGTTCCGCTCCGACGTCACGGTCGAGCTCGTGCGCTCCTCCGCGCACGACTCGGACGTGCTGTTCGCCGCCCGCGTCTCGACGCTCGGCGAGCAGACGCTCGAGTCGGCGGCCTCGGCGGAGGAGGCGGGCGTGCGCGACAAGGGCCTCATCAACTACCTGATGCGCGACCGCCACGGCTCGCCCTTCGAGCACAACTCCATGACGTTCTACGTCCAGGCGCCGATCTTCGTCTTCCGCGAGTTCATGCGTCACCGCATCGCCTCGTACAACGAGGAATCGGGCCGCTACCGGGAGCTGCGTCCCGTCTTCTACGTGCCCGGCCCCGAGCGCAACCTCATCCAGCAGGGCAAGCCGGGCGCCTACGACTTCGTGCCGGGCACACCCGAGCAGTACGAGACGGTCGTGAGCGCGACGAAGGCGGCGACGATCGCCGCGTACGAGGCGTACCAGCGCATGCTCGACGCGGGCGTCGCGCGCGAGGTCGCCCGCGGCGTGCTGCCCGTCGCGACCTACTCGTCGATGTACGTGACGATGAACGCGCGCTCGCTCATGAACTTCCTGTCGCTGCGCACCAAGCGCGAGGGCACGCACTTCCCTTCCTTCCCGCAGCGCGAGATCGAGATGGTCGCGGAGGCGATGGAGTCGCTCTGGGCCGAGCTCATGCCGATGACGTACGAGTCCTTCAACCAGAACGGCCGCGTCGCGCCGTAATAGCCTGGAGCGCATGGTGCGCATCGGAGAACGCGGTCCCGAGATCTTCCCGCTCGTCCTCGGCGGCAACGTGTTCGGCTGGACGGCCGACCGCGAGACGTCGTTCGCGGTCCTCGACACCTTCGCGGCGGGCGGCGGCACGATGATCGACACGGCCGAGGGCTACAGCTCCTGGGCGCCGGACAACGACGGCTTCGAGTCGGAGCGGATCATCGGCGAGTGGATCGCGGCGCGGGGGCCCGCGGGCATTCAGATCGCGACGAAGACGGGCGGCCACCGCGAGCTCAGGAACCTCGACCCGCTGCGGGTGCTGCGCGCCGTCGACGACTCGCTCGAGCGGTTGAACCTCGACACGATCGATCTCTACTGGGCCCACTACGACGACGCCGATGTCCCGGTAGAACGCCAGGTCGAGACCTTCGCGCAGATCGTCGCGCTCGGCAAGGCGCGCACGATCGGCCTGTCGAACTACTCGCCCGAGCGGCTGCGGGAGTGGCTCGAGACGGCGAGCCGGCTCGGCGTCGACCTCCCCGTCGCGTTCCAGCCCCACTACAACCTGGTGCACCGCGCCGACGTCGAGGCGCACGTCGTGCCGATCGCGCGGGAGTACGGTGTGGGGCTCCTCCCGTACTACGCGCTCGCGAGCGGGTTCCTCGCCGGCAAGTACCGCTCCGCGGACGCCGCGGGCGCCTCGCCCCGTGCCGCCGGCGCCGCGAAGTACGCGACGCCCCAGGGTCTCGCGATCGTCGACGCGCTCGAGGAGATCGGCCGGGCCCATGGCGCCTCGATCGCGACGACGGCACTCGCGTGGCTGCGCCGCCAGCCGACCGTGGCCGCCCCGATCGCGAGCGCGTCGCGCCCCGATCAGGTCGCGGACCTCCTCGCCTCCGCGAGCGTCGAGCTGACCCCCGACGAGCTCGCCGCCCTCGCCGCCGTCTCGGCCCCCTGACCTCCCCGCGGCTCCCTGAGCTCCCGTCGGCCCCTGCCCCCCGGCTCCCTGAGCGAGCGCCGCGAGTCGAAGGGCGCCCCGACCCGCGATACTTGCATCATGACCGACATCGACATCCCCGCCGACTTCGCCGACCTGCTCCAGATCCCCGTCGGGGTGATCGCGACGGAGGGCGCGAGCGGCTACCCGCAGGTGAGCGCGGCGTGGTTCCTGTACGAGGACGGCGTGATCAAGTCGTCGATGCACGAGTCGCGCCAGAAGTTCAAGAACGCGATCCGCACGGGGAAGGCGACGTGGATCTTCGTCGACCCGGCCAACCCGTACCGGACGCTCGAGGTCCGCGGTGACGTCTCGGTCGAGGAGGACTACCCGGCGCTCGAGTTCATGCGTCGCCAGTTCGAGCAGAAGTACGGCGCGAACGTCGACGAGTTCCCCGGGGAGAAGGACGCGGGCCGCAAGGTCCTCGTCGTCACCCCCGTGCGGGTGCGCACCTGGGGCAATTAGAACGCGATCGCCCGGCGAAGTGGACGCGAATGGTCCCTGAGCCGCGGCCGACTGAGCCGTTCGCGTCCACGTCGCTCGCTCGGCGCCGGCCCGGTAGCCTGGACTCGTGAGCACAGCGAACCCCTTCGGCCAGGTACTCGTCGCGCTCGTCACGCCCATGACGGCGGACGGCGAGGTCGCGTGGGGCGACGTCGAGAAGCACGTCGACGCCGTCATCACGGCCGGCGCCGACGGCATCGTCGTCTCCGGCACGACGGGGGAGACCGCGACCCTCACCGACGACGAGAAGCTGCGGCTCGTCCGCGTCGCGAAGGAGGTCGCGGGCGACCGCGCGAAGATCATCACGGGCGGCGGGTCGAACGAGACCGCGCACGCGATCGAGCACTACCAGGACAGCCAGGCGGCGGGCGTCGACGGCATCATGATCGTCACGCCCTACTACAACAAGCCGACGCAGGCGGGCGTGCTCACGCACTTCCGGCTCATCGCCGACTCCGTCGACCTGCCGGTCATCCTTTACGACATCCCGGGCCGCACGGGCATCCCGATCAGGTACGAGACGATCATCCGCGCCGCGAAGCACCCGAACATCCTCGCGGTCAAGGACGCCAAGGGCGACTTCGCGGAGGTCTCGCGGGTGCTCAACGAGACGGACCTGCTCTACTTCTCGGGCGACGACGCGAACGTCCTGCCGCACCTCGCGCTCGGCGCGGTCGGCCTCATCGGCGTCACGGCGAACATCTCCGCCGCGCCGTACCGCACGATCGTCGACGCGATCAACGCGAACGACCTCGAGACGGCGCAGACCGCGTTCCAGGCCGTCGAGCCGCTCGTGCGCGGCGTCATGACCCGCGTGCCGGGCACCGTCGCGGCGAAGTACATCCTCCACGGCCTCGGCCGCATCGACAGCCCGCGCGTCCGGCTTCCGCTCGTCGGACCGGAGGAGGGCGAGGCCGCGCTCATCGAGGCCGACCTCGCGCAGGTCGGGCCCGGTGCAGGCGTCGACTTTTCGAACTTCCGCCCCGACCCGAACGCCGCAGCCGGCGGCGCGCTGCCGAAGGCGGCCGGGCACACGCGGTGATGCGAAAGGCAGGAACAGCAATGCGAAGGACCGCCACCACCTCCATCCGCATCGCGGGCATCGCCGCCGCGGCGAGCGCCGCGATGCTGCTGTCGGCATGCGCCGCGGCGGAAGGAGATCCGACCGGCACTTGGCTGCAGTCGCCGGCGCCCGAGGCCGGGGAGGTGCCGCAGCTCGTGCTCGCCGAAGGCGGGGGCCTCAGCGGCACGGACGGCTGCAACATCCTCGGCGGCGGCTGGAGCCGCGCAGGAAACGAGGCGACATTCATGGACGTCATCAGCACGCAGATCTTCTGCGAGGACGTCGACGACTGGCTCAAGAACGCCGCGACCGCCACGGCGGTCGGTCCGACGCTGACCGTCAAGGACGCGGACGGGAACGTCATCGGCGAGCTGCAGCGCGTCGAATCCTGATGGCCGGCCGACTCATCGACCCGCCGGCGCTTGCGCCCGGCACCCTGCGCATCATCCCGCTCGGCGGGCTCGGCGAGGTCGGCCGAAACATGGCCGTCTTCGAGATCGACGGCAAGCTGCTGATCCTCGACTGCGGGGTGCTGTTCCCGGAGGAGACGCATCCGGGCGTCGACCTGATCCTGCCCGACTTCGGTCCCATTCGGGACCGTCTCGACGACATCGTGGGCGTGGTACTCACGCACGGCCACGAGGATCACATCGGCGCCGTCCCGTACCTGCTGCGACTGAAGGGCGACATCCCGCTCATCGGCTCGCAGCTGACCCTCGCGCTCGTCGAGGCGAAGCTCAAGGAGCACCGCATCTCGCCGTACACGCTCGGCGTCAAGGAGGGTCAGCGCGAGCGCCTCGGGCCGTTCGAGCTCGAGTTCGTCGCCGTCAACCACTCGATCCCCGACGCGCTCGGCGTCGTCATCCGCACCGCCGCCGGCACTGTGCTGCACACGGGCGACTACAAGATGGACCAGCTCCCGCTCGACGGGCGCATCACGGACCTGCGCGCCTTCGCCCGCTATGGCGAGGAGGGCGTCGACCTCGCGATGGTCGACTCGACGAACGCCGACGTCCCCGGCTTCACTCCGGCCGAGCGCGACATCGGGCCCGTCATCGAGGCAGTCATGGCCAAGGCGACCCGCCGGGTCGTGGTCGCGAGCTTCTCGAGCCACGTGCACCGCGTCCAGCAGGTGCTCGACGCGGCCGTCGCGAACGGCCGCAATGTCGTCCTCGTCGGGCGCTCCATGGTGCGCAACATGTCGATCGCGGCCGACCTCGGCTATCTCGACGTGCCCGATGGCGTTCTGGTCGACCTCAAGCGCGCCGACGACTACCCGGACGACCGCCTCGTCTTCATGTCGACCGGCTCGCAGGGCGAGCCCATGGCGGTGCTCGCGCGGATGGCGAGCCAGGAGCACCAGATCTCGGTCGGCCCCGGCGACACCGTCATCCTCGCCTCCTCGCTCATCCCGGGCAACGAGAACGCCGTCTACCGGGTCATCAACGGCCTCACGAAGCTCGGCGCGACGGTCGTGCACAAGGGCAACGCGCGCGTCCACGTCTCGGGCCACGCGGCCGCGGGCGAGATCCTCTACACGTACAACATCCTCGGACCGAGGAACGTCATGCCGGTGCACGGCGAGGTCCGTCACCTCGTCGCGAACGCGGAGCTCGCGATCCAGACGGGCGTGCCCCGGGAGCGGGCCGTCATCGCCGAGAACGGCACCGTCGTCGACCTCCGGGACGGCGTCGCGCGGATCGTCGGCCAGCTCGACACCGGCTACGTCTACGTCGACGGCTCCTCCGTCGGGGAGATCACCGACGCGGACCTCAAGGATCGGCGAATCCTCGCGGAGGAGGGCTTCATCTCGATCTTCGTCGCCGTCGACCTGCAGACGGGCAAGCCGATCGTCGGTCCGGAGATCCAGGCGCGCGGCTTCGCGGAGGACGAGGAGGTCTTCCACGACGTCGTCCCGAAGATCGTCGCCGCGCTCGCCGAGGCGGGCGCAAGCGGCGTGCGCGACACGCACTCCTACGCGCAGGTGGTGCGCCGCACGGTCGGCCGCTGGGTCAACACGAAGCACCGACGTCGCCCGATGATCGTCCCGGTCGTGATCGAGGCGTAGCGCCGCCGCGATCCGCCCCGGAACTTCCCAGCGACGGGTTCATCGCATTCGCATAGGGTCATCGCGTGCTCGTGTTCCGGCGTGTGATGCAGGTGCTGTGGCTCGTCGTGATCGCGGTCGGGGCTGCGGCGCTCGTCAAGATCGCGTTCTTCCCGGATGCGGCGGCGGTCCCTGACCCGGATCGCCCCGGCGGCCAGATCGTCGAGCCGCACTGGGAGGTCGGCCGCGGCACGGTCGCGAACGACATCACGCTCTCCGGCACCGTCGCCGCCGACGCGGCGGTGCCGATCCCGGCGACCGCGTCCGGCATCGTCTGGAACGTCTACGTGACGGCGGGGCAGTGGGTCGACGCCGGCGCCGACATCGTGCGCATACGCGGGGACGTGATGGCCGACGACGGCTCGATGCAGACGATCTGGCGCACCGTCACCGCGCCCGCGAGCGGCACGCTGTCGAGCCTGACGGCCTACGAGGACTCGTCGATCGCCGCGGGCTCGCCGGTCGGCCAGATCGCGCCGCCGACGTTCCACGTCACCGGCTCGATCGCCCCCGAGGACCTCTACCGGCTCATCGAGCGGCCGACCGAGGCGACCGTCACCGTCAACGGGGGACCGGCGCCCTTCACCTGCACGAACCTCCAGATCGTCACGCCGCTCGCCGGCGAGGGCGGCGAGAACGGCGCCGGCGCTGCGGGGCCGACGCTGCGCTGCGCGGTGCCGGGCGACGTGACCGTCTTCGCGGGTCTCACGGCGACCGTCGTCATCCCGGGCGGCATCGCCGAGGACGTCGTCGTCGTGCCGACGACCGCGGTGCTCGGCCTCGCGGGCAGCGGCATCGTCTACGTCGTGCTGCCGGACGGGTCGACCGAGGAGCGCCAGGTCGGCCTCGGTCTCAACGACGGCGCGATGGTCGAGGTCACCTCGGGGCTGGCGGAGGGCGAGATGATCCTGCAGTTCGTGCCGGGTGCGCCGTCGGTGCCGGGCGGCGGGCCGATCATCGAGCCGGGGATCATGGTCGATGCCGGGATGGTGTGCACCGAGGTGCCGGGCGGCACGGAGTGCGTCTCGCGGTGACGCTGCTCAGCCTCGAGGCGGTCACCCGCTCGGTCGAGCTGCCCGACGGCGGGCGGCTCGAGATCCTGCGCGGCATCGACCTGGAGGTGGCGGCGGGGGACCACCTGAGCATCGTGGGTCGCAGCGGCTCCGGGAAGTCGACCCTGCTCAATCTCCTCGGTCTCCTCGATACCCCCACGTCGGGACGGATCGTCTTCGACGGCAGGCCGCTCGAGCGGCTCTCGGGGGGCCGGCGCGATCGCACCCGCGGCCGCGACGTCGGCTTCGTCTTCCAGCAGTTCAACCTGCTGCCGGGCAGGACGGCGCTCGAGAACGTCATGACACCGCTCCTCTACGCGCGCGGCCGGCAGTTCTGGCGTCGCGAGCAGATCGCGACGGCCATGCTCGAACGGGTGGGGCTCGGCCATCGCCTGCGCTCGACCCCGGATCGCCTCTCGGGCGGGGAGCAGCAGCGCGTCGCGATCGCGCGCGCCCTCGTGCGCGGCCCGCGGCTCATCCTCGCGGACGAGCCGACCGGCGCGCTCGACGTCGATACGGGCGCCGCGGTCATGACGCTGCTCGACGAGGTCGCGAGCGCCTCCGACGCGGCGCTCATCACGATCACGCACGACCCGGCCATCGCTGAGATGGCGCGTCGCAGGTTCCGGCTCGACGCCGGCGTTCTCACCGAGCGTGGCGCGCCCGCGATGCCGCTCGCGCCGACCGTCGACCCTGGGGGTGCGGCGTGATCGGCGCGCTCGTCGAGGCGTGGGCCGAGTTCCGGGTGCACCGCGCCCGGGTGCTGCTGAGCCTCATGGGGGTCGCGATCGCGGTCGCGGCGCTCGCGGGCGTCGTCGGGATGGGCGCCGTCGCGACGCAGGCGCAGACGGAGCAGCTCGAGCGCGGCGGCGGACGGCCCGCGACGCTCGTGCTCTCGCCGCCGTACCGCGCCGAGGACGGGAAGCAGGCCGATCCCGCGCGGCTCGCGACCGCGTTCGACCAGATCGTCGAGCGCTACGCGATCACCTACGCCGGGGCGGTGGGCTGGGGCGAGACGCGGCTGCAGTTCGCGGATGGGACGGAGCATGTCGCGCTGTCGGTCGTCGCGCCCGCCTACGGGCCGATGCATCGGATGCAGCTCGCCGAGGGGGCCTGGTTCTCCGCCCGCGACGAGCTGCGGCTGAGTCCGGCGCTCGTCGTGAGCGACGCGGTCTGGCGCAGGCTCGGCGCGCCCGCCCTCTCGACGAACCCGACGGTTACCGTCTACGGCGCCTCGCCGACGACGGCGACGATCGTCGGCGTGCTGCCGCCCGACCCCTGGGGCGAGAACTACCAGGCGTACATCCTCGGCACGGGCTATGCGACGATCGCGCCGGCGACGCAGACCTCGGCGCCGATGTACGAGTTCTGGGTGCCGCTCGAGCTCGCCGACGCGCTGCAGGAGCGCATCCGAGCCGAGGTCGCCTCCGCGCTCGGCGACGGCTGGGTCGTCGACGTGCAGCGGCAGGACTACCTCGCGTGGGGCTTGACCGACCCGCTCGAGCCGATCCGGCTCATCCTGCTCGGGATCGCGGGGCTCATCCTCTTCCTCGGCGCGCTGAGCCTCGTCAACATCGCGCTCGTCACGGTGCGCCAGCGCGTGCGCGAGATCGGCATCCGGCGGGCGTTCGGCGCGACGGCGCCGCGGGTCTTCCTCGCGGTCATGCTCGAGTCGGTCGTCGCGACGGTCGTCGCGGGGGTGCTCGGCGTCGTGCTCGCGGTCATCCTCGTGCAGAGCGAGTGGATCCGCGGGCTCATCGCGCCGGGGCTGCAGGACGCGGTGCCGTTCCCGGCGGAGGCGGCGCTCATCGGGCTGCTCGCCGCGACCGCCGTCGGCGCGCTCGCCGGACTCCTCCCGGCGCTCGTCGCCGTCCGCGTCAAGGTCATCGACGCCATCCGCTACTGACGTTTTTCAGGAGTGGGGCGGGGTTGGCGTGCAATACGCCCTCGTACCCCGCCGCACTCCTGAAAAGCGGAAGGGGTGTCGCTCGGGGCGGGAGTCTCACCTTCGAGTTACGGTCGAGACATGGCCTCGGGCACGAAGTCGTTCACGCGCTCGCGCAGCGCGTCGGGCTCGCGCGCCCGGACGTCGACCGCGCCGACGAAGCGCTACACGCCCGCCCAGGCGAAGGCCGCGAAGTCGCAGGCCGCGCCGGCCGAGGGTGGCGGCCCCTTCGTCAAGGCGTGGACGGGCCTCGCGCACCTGACCGGCGGCGCGTTCCGCGTCCTCGGCAGGGAATCGCTCGCGAAGGACGAGCGCCGCGACGGCGTCCCCTTCCTCCTCGTCCTGCTCGCGATCGTCGGGATCGTCGTCGAGTGGTTCCTCGGCACGAACGACGTCGCGCGGACCATGTCCGACTGGACCTTCGGCCTGCTCGTCGGCCGCCTCGCGGCGGCGCTGCCCATCGTGCTCATCATGTTCGCCGCATGGCTCTTCCGCCACCCGTCGAGCGTCCACGACAACACGCGGATCGGCATCGGCACGGGCCTGCTCCTCATCGGCCTCGCCGGCATCGTGCACCTGTGCTCCGGCATGGCGACCCCCGGCATGGGCGTCTCGGCGCTCGGCCAGTCGGGCGGCGTCATCGGCTGGCTCGTCGTCTGGCCCTTCGCACAGCTCGGCGCCCCGTGGGTCGCGCTGCCGATCCTGCTCGCCATCGCGTTCTTCAGCATCCTCATCATGACGAAGACGCCGCCGAACCGCATCGGCCGGCGCCTGCGCGAGCTCTACGCGTGGCTGTTCGGCGCGCCCGCGCCGAAGGACCCGCAGAGCGAGCAGAACGACAGCGGCGAGCTCCCGGCGTTCGGCAGCCTCGGCGACCTCGGCTTCGAGGAGGAAGAGGTCCCCGAGAACCTCCCGTGGTGGCGCCGCAACAAGGCGAAGAAGCAGGGCGAGGCCTTCGACACCCCCGTGCTGACGGGCGGCGACACGGCCGCGACGGAGATGCTCGGCGCCGGCGCGCTCGACGCGGCCGTCACAGAGGAGATCCCGATCGTCGACGCCGACCTCGCGGCGCTCGCGAACGCCGGCCCCAAGCCCCCGGCGCCGCAGGACCCGGCGGCCTTGCGGGTCCCTGAGCGAGCGGAGCGAGTCGAAGGGCCGACCACCCAGCCCCCCAAGATCTACCGCCTCCCCGCCCCGTCGATCCTCGCCGCCGGCACCCCGCCGAAGGCGCGCTCGGCCGCGAACGACGAGGTCGTCGCCGCGATCACGAGCGTCCTCGACCAGTTCCGGGTGAACGCGAGGGTCGTCGGCTTCACGCGCGGCCCCTCGGTCACCCGCTACGAGGTCGAGCTCGCGGCCGGCACGAAGGTCGAGCAGGTCACGGCGCTCGCGAAGAACATCTCCTACGCGGTCGCCTCCAACGAGGTCACGATCCTCTCGCCGATCCCCGGGAAGTCGGCGATCGGCGTCGAGATCCCGAACAAGGACCGCGAGATCGTCTCGCTCGGCGACGTGCTGCGCTCGAGCACCGCGGCGAAGGCCGACCACCCCATGACGATCGCGCTCGGCAAGGACGTCGAGGGCGGCTTCGTCGTCGCGAACCTCGCGAAGATGCCCCACCTCCTCGTCGCAGGCTCGACCGGTGCGGGCAAGTCCTCGTTCATCAACTCGATGATCACCTCGATCCTCATGCGCGCGAAGCCGCAGGAGGTGCGGATGGTCCTCGTCGACCCGAAGCGCGTCGAGCTCGCCGCCTACGCCGGCGTCCCGCACCTCATCACGCCCATCATCACGAACCCGAAGAAGGCCGCGGAGGCCCTCGCTTGGGTCGTCAAGGAGATGGACATGCGGTACGACGACCTGGCGTCGTTCGGCTTCCGCCACATCGACGACTTCAACCGCGCCGTCTCGGAGGGCTCGATCGTGCTGCCGCCCGGCAGCGAGCGCAAGCTCACGACGTACCCCTACCTGCTCGTCGTCGTCGACGAGCTCGCCGACCTCATGATGGTCGCGCCGCGCGACGTCGAGGACTCGATCGTGCGCATCACGCAGCTCGCGCGCGCCGCCGGTATCCACCTCGTGCTCGCGACGCAGCGCCCCTCGGTCAACGTCGTGACGGGTCTCATCAAGGCGAACGTGCCATCGCGGCTCGCGTTCGCCGTCGCGTCGATGACCGACTCGCGCGTCATCCTCGACGAGCCGGGCGCCGAGCGGCTGATCGGCCAGGGCGACGGGCTCTTCCTGCCGATGGGCGCGTCGAAGGCGATCCGCGTGCAGGGCGCCTGGGTCACCGAGGAGGAGATCCACGCCGTCGTCAAGCACGTCGTCGCACAGGCGCGACCGGAGTACCGCGCCGACGTCGAGCAGGCGGCGCAGCAGAAGGAGATCGACGCGGACATCGGCGACGACCTCGACCTGCTGCTGCAGGCCGTCGAGCTCGTCGTGTCGACGCAGTTCGGCTCGACCTCGATGCTGCAGCGCAAGCTCCGGGTCGGCTTCGCGAAGGCGGGCCGGCTCATGGACCTCATGGAGTCGCGCCAGATCGTCGGCCCGTCGGAGGGCTCGAAGGCGCGCGACGTGCTCGTCAAGCCCGAGCAGCTCGCCGAGACCCTCGCGAGCCTCCGCGGCGACGGCCCGGCGCCCTCCGCGGCCGCGTCGCCCGTCGAAGGGTCGGCCGACCACGACCCCTACGCCGGCGACCCCATCGAGGCGCAGTTCCAGGATCGCGAGGCGATGGAACGCGATGACGAGGACGCCTGGCAGCTCACCGACCGCGAGCCCTGAGCGGACCGGTCGCCTCCATCAGTCGATCGGCCCGTAGCGCAGGACGCGGCGGGGCAGCGGCGAGTGCAGGCCGAAGACCTCGCCGGCGATCGCCTGCGCCTCGTCGTGCGGGACCTCGCGGGCCTCGACATCGCGTTCTGCCCGGAATCGCCAGCGCAGCCCGCCCTCGTCGCGACCCGAGAGCGTCGTGATCCCCTCCGCCCGCGTGGAGGAGACGATGACGCCCTGCATGAAGCGCGAGCCCGGGCTCGTCGAATGCCACCAGGCGACGCCCTCGAAGTCGGGCAGCTCCCGCGGGCGCATGTCGACCCGGTACGACGTGCCGCGGCTCGTCGTGACGATCTCGCCGTCGGCCGGGGCGGGTCGCATGATCGTGTCGCCGCCGAAGCCGACGTCGAGCAGCAGATCGTCTTCGCCGCCCTCGGGGCGGACGAGGAGCGCCATGTGGCTCATCGGCAGCCCCGAGCCGCCGCCCGTCGGATCCGCGCCCGTCAGCACCTGAGCCGCGATGAGCCGCACGTCCGCGCCGAGCTGCGCAAGCAGCCAGCCGAGGCCGCCGTTCAGCTCGTAGCAGACGCCGCCCTCGCGGCGCTCGACGAGCCGCTCGAGGACGTCCTCGATCCGTACCGAGATCCGCTCGCCCCGGTGGGCACGGGTGTTCTCGAAGGGCACCGTCGCGGCGTGCGCGGCGGCGAGCCGGCTGAGGCCGTCGGCGTCGAGCGCCCCGATCTCGGTACGGGAGACGCCGATCCGCTCGAGGTACGCGTCGATCACCCCGCCAGCCTAGGCGCGGACGCCGCGGCGGTCGGGCTCAGCCCTGTCGCCACGCTCGGGCTACGAGCTCCGCGAACGCCTCCCGGTCGATGCGATCGAGGCGCCCGAGGTAGAGGCAGCCCTTGCCGAGGCGGTGCGGGCCGATGCGGGACAGCTCGCCCTGGAGCGAGTCGAAGCCGTTCAGGAAGTAGAGCGTGTGCTGGCTCTTCCGCGGCGAGAAGCCGAGCGCCGGCCAGGCCAGTGCGCTGCCGTTCGCATAGCGCATCGACGTCTCGCCCCAGCCGACGATCGCGTCGCCCCACATGAGCGGCTCCGCGCCGGTCGTCCGGCTCACGAGCGCGACGAGCTCCTCGGCCTCGGCGCGGCGAGCCGCCGGCTCGACGCTCGCGAGGAACTCGGACACCGGCACGCCGGTCGGCCGGGTCTTCGGCTCGGACGGCTTCGCCATGCCGACACGCTATGCGAGATGACTAGCCTGGTCACGTGGCGGAATCCAGGAACCCTCGGGTTGAGGGGCCGCGTTCCGCGGCGTCTCGAAACCTGCTGACCCGCAATCCGCTGCGCGGCCGCTTCGTGCGAGACGGCGACCCCGCGACCGAGCCAGCCTCGATCCTGTGCCTGCCGAACGTCATCTCGCTCGTGCGCATCGCGTTCATCCCGCTCATGGTCTGGGCGCTGCTCACGGAGCGATTCGACCCCGCGCACGACTGGCCCGCCGGCTGGGCCACGAGCTGGGCGCACTGGCTCGGCGCGGCGCTGTTCGTCGTGGGCATCGCGACGGACGCGATCGACGGCCACATCGCGCGCCGCAGGCGTCTCGTGACCGACTTCGGGATCTTCCTCGATCCGATCGCGGACAAGGGCCTGACGGGCGCGGCGCTGCTGTGCATGGCGATCATGTGGCCGCCCGCGGCGTTCTGGTGGCCGGTCGTCATCCTCATCCTCGTGCGGGAGTGGGGGATCACGTGGTGGCGCGCGGTCGCCCTGCGCGACCGGGTGATCCCCGCGGGCAGCCTCGGCAAGTGGAAGACGGCGGCCCAGGGCGTCGTGATCTCCGTGCTGCTGCTCTTCCCCCTCGCGCTGAGCCAGATCGCGTTCCTCACCGCCTGGCCGCTCATGCTCGTCGTCCTCGCGCTGACCCTCTGGTCGGGGGTCGACTACCTCGTGAAGGCGTACCGACCTGCTCGGGGACGCGATGCCTGAGGACGAGACCGCCGAGCTCGCCGCGGACATCGTGCGCGTCGCGACGGCGCGGGGCGTCACCATCGCGGTCGCGGAGTCCCTGACGGGGGGCGACGTCGTCTCGGCGCTCGTCGACGTGCCCGGCGCCTCGGCGGTCGTGCGCGGCGCCGTCGTCGCGTATGCGACCGACCTGAAGGCCTCGCTCCTCGGCGTCGACGCGACGCTGCTCGCGGTCGAGGGCGCGGTGCACCCCGACGTCGCCCGGCAGATGGCCGCCGGCGCGCGGCGCGCCTGCGGCACGGCCGCTCGCCCGGCGGCGATCGGCATCGCGACGACCGGCGTCGCCGGCCCCGAGCCGCAGGACGGCAAGCCCGTCGGACTCGTGTACGTCGGGGTCTCCCTCGGCGACCTGCCGCCGAGCGGCGCGGGCAGCGAGTCCTCGGCCTTCGAGCTCTCGTTGCAGGGGGATCGGGCGCACGTCCGGGCGAGCGCGGTGCACGCGGCGCTGACCGCGCTCAAGGAGGCGCTCGCGGCGTTCTGAGCGCGCGGCGCGACCGATCCGGATCGCTCGCAAGAGCTCGGAATAGCTCGCGTTGCGGCTTGGTTACATCGAGGGCGCCGATCAGCGGATACCCGAGAACCACCGCTACAGTGGGCGCACGAGAGGCAGGGAGGTCACCATGGTTCTGGTCCGTCACGAGATCGGCGATGTCCTCCGTGATCTGCGCCTCCAGCAGGGCAAGACCCTCCGGCAGGTCGCGTCGCGCGCCTCGGTCGCGCTCGGCTACCTGAGCGAGGTCGAGCGCGGGCAGAAGGAGGCGTCGAGCGAGATCCTCGCCTCCGTCGCCGACGCGCTCGGCACCCCGATCTCCACGATCATCCGCGAGGTGGGCGACCGGCTCGCCGTCATCGAGGGGGTCGGCCTGTCCGCTCCCGCGATCGAGTCCATCCCCGACGTGTTCGAGTCGATCGAGGTCGTCGAGTCGCCGGTCATCCCCGACACGCTGCCCGACGAGCTGCTCGCCGAGTTCGAGTCGCAGTTCGGTGGCGGCTCGGAGCTCGCCTCCCGCTGACCGGCGGAATGCGACTCCGCGAGTTCCGGCGCGCCGTCGCCGACGAGTTCGGCGACCGCGCGCCGTCGCTCATGGCCGATCTCGTCCTCGGCGCGCTCGGCGATCGCACGGCCGACGAGGCGCTCGCGGCGGGCGTCCGGGCGGACGACGTGTGGTCGGCGCTCTGCGATGCGACCGATGTGCCGCCTGCGCGCCGGCACGGCGTGGGGCTCGCGGCGCCGCGGGACTGAGCGGCGCTTCGCGTGCGCGGGAGCGACTTGCCTGCGCGACACGCCTGTCATGTCTCAGGACATGGGTGACGGTTCTGGATCAGTTCATCGGTGACGTTTCGGGCTCTGTTGGTGGTGACGCTTCGGCGGGGATTCTGCCGGGATGGTCGCTCAGGAACCCATTGATCCTCGT